>JACCDR010327333.1_pt1 | contig 126508 bp, 209 predicted proteins | sample 7446431 | NCBI WGS metagenome assembly JACCDR01 (sample SAMN15323443, study PRJNA562643) | freshwater metagenome | isolation source: river surface water | place: USA:Blue River Watershed | collected 2017-08-17
TGATTGTTCGATCAATGTTCAAACTCAAAGTTTTGCTATGGAAACCTGTGCCGCTCCTGGTGCAAATACAAAAACAAGTATTAATATACCAGAATTTACCTTTCGTATTTATGATAGTAGATGTAACACTGAAACTGGAGTAATGGAAAAATATTATGCTGATGTAACAGTTAATGCTTGTGCAGGAACATCAGATGTTAGCACTTGGTTAATTTGTAGTGGAAGCGGAGATTGCCCGGAATAGGAGTAAATAATGTCTTGCTCATGCTGTGGATTATGTAACTGTCCGTGTACCAATATAGTAGTAACTATTACTGGCTGTACTTTATTAAATGGCGAGTATACGCTTACGCCTGATACTATGTATGGTGCCCAATGTTTATATACGTTAAGTACAACGGTGAGCGGCTTTACTTTGTCTTTGAAGTTTAATTGTAGAACTAATCAGTTTGTGTTTGATTGGAATGGAGAACATTTTGCAGATGAAGTAACAATAGAGAGTGCCGATCCGTTTGAAGCTAGTATTTCCGGTTCAATAGATTGTGATGGTGATACCGTTACTTTGTTTGCCGATTTAACTTGTGATGGAACCAATCCGGTAGATTGTATTTGTTGTAATTTTTCTGATGGAGATACGATAGATGTGACGTTTGATTCTTCTTGTGCGGCCTTAGATGGTCAAGTTATTACATTGACCTATGAAACGTCTCCAACTAATAGATTTTATGGCGAAATAATAGATTTCCAACTATGCGGCTGGAATTTAACATACTCTTTAGAATGCGATGCCGGAATTTGGTCTGCGACTATTAATGTAAATGGTATTGATTATGTAGCGGATTCAACATCTTTCTCTTGCGTTGGTAGTGGCGAGTCTTCTTATACTGATGTAGATTTTAATAATTGTGATGGGTGTAATCTTTCTAATATTACGGCAACTTTATCCAATCTTGTATCATCTGCATCATGCTTAGAATGTTGTGGTTATGATTTAGCCGACCATCCTGCAAATTTAACAGTAACTATTATAGACTCAGATTGCCCAGGCTGGATAGGATTATCTAATACAATACCATTTTCTACAGCTATGTTATGGACTGGCGATATTGATACCGGATGTGCTGATCCTGGCGATCCTAGTACAATAACCTTAAATATTAGATGTGCAGAAGGTTCTGTTTTATGGGAATGGTTTGAAGTAGATAATAATGACGTTGTTCAAGCTGAAATGGTGTCCTGCGATCCTTTTACATTAAGATTTACTAAAACTCTTTTATACGCTCCTTGTGATTGCACTTGGGTACAAGTTGAAGTAACTTTATAAGGATAAAATATGAAATACTGCACCTTCACAATTCTACAACAACGAGAAGATCATCGCGGCATAAGTTATCAAGTACAGTGTACTACGTGCGGTATAAGACGTTGGATACGCGACCAGAATATGCAATTTAAATGCAGAAATAGTCCTGTTAATAAGGCGACCAAAGAGCCTACAATGATAGAAAAGGCCGCCAATTATGTAGCAAGCACGGCTAAACATATAGCGAACGGAATGGAGTTACGTACACAAGAAGAAATAGATGCTATTTACGAAATTTGTAAAGGGTGCGAATTTTTTAAAGCAAAGAAGGGCGGCTTTAAGTGTGGTAAATGCGGTTGTTCATTAAATACAAATGCTTCGCATGTCAATAATAAATTGGCCAGAAGGTCTGATTCGTGCCCTGATGGCAGGTGGGGTGCTGGTACAGATAATCCATAATTACCAGTCCTCTAATATGGTTTTACAATCGCATAGCCGCTCTGGAAATTTGCAGAGATAACATGTATAGTCTCGTATCGTATTATTATCAAATACTTTTGACACTACGAATTCTTTCTCATAAGGAAAAACCTTAACAACTTTATTTAGTTGAGCGTAGTCTTTTAATATATAGCTTATTAGATGTATAGTATGGCCGTTTTCATCTTTACGTATTAATTCTGTCTGTACATACTCTTTAATATAGTCACTCATACTCATTTCCATTCCTTAAAAAGCTAAAATCGGCATTAGCAGAGGAAAATTTACCTAATATGGCCACTTTGTTCTCAATTAGCCAGTCCCAAGATGGCGGCTCGTAGTCTATATCAAACACGCTGTATTCTATTTCTCCTGCTAAATCATCAGTCCATACAAAATAGCGGGCCTCACGATTCCACTCGCAAAGCCCGCTAAGATAATAGTCATAGTAACAGAAGCATTTAAGTATTTTTATACTACTCATTTGTCCCTGTTTGTTTATTATATTTCACCCATCCATCGTCTGGAAGATATTTACCATCCTCATCTTTTCTTTTAGGGAATAAGATTGTATTATCATCTTGTTTTTGACCGAATCCAAGTTTGGCGTGACAATCCAGACAGTGTATTTCAAAATACTCATAAGTCTTATTCTTTTTATTAGGATCGTCTACATTTCTTACAACGTGTCTAATATTAGCTGAATCGCATTTTCCACAAGACGATATACCAAAAATCTCTTTAAAAAGAGCTAACTTCTTAAATAAATCGGTCTGTCCTGTAAAGTCTAAATGCAATACTAAATTCGGACTTACTTTAAAATCTGCTTCCATAATCTAACCCCTTATTTAAATTTGTCCTGCCAAGTGTTATCATAACGCTTAATATTTTCTGGAATTTGGCGGGAACCTTGTTTATACTCATTTAGGATTTTCAACATTTGAATACCCTTGTTTAATGATACCTCGTTAATCTTATTATATTTTAGTTCTCCAGAGTTCATAAAAGCGACAACACTAATATCTAATTTTGAGCATAATGTGTCGATACCTTTTATTTGCGTGCCGCTAATCTTAATATCGTTATTGATATAGTCGGCTGATGACTCCGCGTTCTGCGATAATTCTTCCGCAGTATTAGTGCGGATTCTTAATGCCTGTCTATAAGCCCGGCCTAAAGCTCTGGTTTCAGCCATCGCCGTGGTGAATGCATTATATGGACTGTCACAATTACGAGTGTCTGCGTCGGCACAGCCGGTAAAATAAACTCTGTTAAACGGCCTATCTTTTTCATGCAGATAAATACAAATACGACTTTTGACAACGCATTTATGTAAATTTTCTGGAGATGGAGATTGAATAATTACTGTATCAACCTCAACAATCTCTCCTATCAATAATTCGACCAACCTTCTAAGCCCCTCTGTAACTGGCTGACCATCCATTTTCTCTTTTTCATCTAGTTTCGACAATACATAATCGTTCCATTCTACATCTTTGTAAGTTGGCGTTTTATTCTCATTTTCAGACATTATACAATCTCCGTGTAATAAGCAGTATGTTTCTCTTTTTGAATCTTAAATAAAACCTCTTGTAGCCGCCCTGTCAACTCTCTAATATATTTCTTAGTAATATTTTTCCGTTTATTGATTATTCTGATAAAATTAAACCCTTTTGAGGTGGCGGCACCTGCCTTCTCTATATCACGCTCTTTATTTTTTTGAAGCCGATCTTCGCCCCAAATTGGCAAAAAGTGAGAAGGTCCATCTACTTCTATAATAGTAGCAATTTCGGAAATGTAAAGGTCAAATTCCAAATCTTGGCTGGATAATACGCCAGTTCTATGTTTAACAGAAACAAAACCGGCTTTACTAATAATATCTGCAACTATGAATTCTAGTTTAGAACCAAATTCGGCGGCCTTACGGATTCCAACTTGCATTTTTTTAGTACGCTCGTCTTTTTCAGATTCGCTCATACTTTCCCATTTTTGTCGGTTAACATCTTTGATTTTGGCCGTAATATCAGGACGGTCTTTCCATCTTTGAGCTATTTGTTCAGATATTTTAACCTTATCTTCCTCCGTAAACTCGCGTATAGTCGGCTCTAACTTCCCATCCCTAAATTTCTCCTGCAAAATTTCTGCACGATCTTTCACAGAAGCACCGACGTTTTTAAACATACGATGCAAACTGGTTAAGGGAATCTCGCATAATTTAGCAATGTCTCTCATACTATAACCGGCTTTATTCATATTTTCCAAAGCCTTTTTGATTTTATAGTTAGGAGATTCTTTATCTTTAATACATTTTAACCAAGTCTCTAATCTGCTCATAATTATACTCTCTTATTATTTTACTGCCCTGACCCCATATATTATATAGGTTTTCAAAATCAGTAGTGTTATTTGTGATATATTGAATATTCGGACAACTATATATATCTCTATTTATCTTATATTCTTTATCATACTCAAATTTATGAATATAATAAAATCTATTTCTAGTAGTCCAACAATTTTTCAATAAAAATGTCGTTTCTAGATTTGTTGAAATTAAAATGCCATCATAAGAGAATGCCTCTGTATGATTAAGTATTGAGAACATCGGATTAGCAGAAGGAAGTTCATACTTACTAACAAACACTGTTACAGAATGTTCTAAATCATGTGCCAGCTTATTTAACGAGTTTGTCGCCCTTTCAGTTAGGTCTTTTAGGCTATTAATAATAAAGCCGACTTTCTTTAATTGTGGCATATGTATTGTTGCTCCGCAATATTGACGTTCTCGATATATTTATCTAAACCGGCTTTTTCTAGTATATTTCTAAGGAACCGGAAGCAGTTTTGACTGAAATCAACTTGATTATCATATTTCTTTCCAGACAAAACGTATTCAAGATCGTAGTACACGATAGTTTTATTTCCGTGCAGTTCAGCATTGCCGTAATGAGAACCATCATAATCTAGCACGTTTGAGTTTTTATATATGTAACCATAACTTGTCTGGTCTATATTTCCTACAAAATGTGGAGAATCTATAATTCTTGGTCCATATACCCTATAGTTTGTAACGTTATATTGTTTCAATATTGAGATAATAGTATGTAGAATTACATTCGGCATTTTATAATCATTAATTATAGATAAGCCGACTTTATACGACTCCATTTCTGGTATAGAAGTATTAATAATAGGATTTACACAATACAATTGGTTAACCTTGATAAATCTATCGTTTATACCGTTATATAGAGTAGACGCAGAGATAAGTTTTGTTTTGCAGGCGAATGATAATTCTTGTGAGTATAGCATATAGCCGTCTCTACTCATTATTACGCACTCTGGATCGAACTGATCGCACATTTCTTTAGCACTAGTGACAGTTGGATTCCATAATACAACGGGAATATTAGATACTGCACAGGCTTGCGATATAGCCTTTAGGACGGCACCCTTTTGATTTTCTATTACAAGCATAATTCGGTCCCAATAGTGTCGTCAACTATAGCGTAAAAATCCTTGTTCTTTTCAATCAATTTATTTAATATCTCAAAAGAAAGTAGTTTGTTATTATCAGGGTCGCTAACTATTGATCTTAGCATACCCATACTCTTACCATTAATAAAAGAAATTCCAGAAAAACGATTTTTTGAACCATGCATTAGAATTTCTGGCTTATTATTCGTAACAACAGACCCTATAATATTATCACATTTATTACCAAGCAATACGAAGGAGTTTTGTAAATCTTGCAATCTAATATTATCTAATATATTTTCAGTCCAGCCAAAACGCCCATCAATAATAAAACAGTTGGTGGCGGCCATATTGTATAAAGCTAAACAGATTGATCTAGCGTCGCCTGTTTCATTATATTTTTCATTAAAAACCGAGATTGCCTCATTTGGTAGCGAGGCGGCCACTTGTTTCTCATTATTCCCGTAAACGCAGTAAATTTCTATGTCTTTTTCCCTGCTAAATCTTTTACGTATTAGGTTTGCATGATGATTGATATAATTTTCGTTCTTATATTTAAAAACAGGAAATCTAGTGTTTTTTGCAGAGTAATTTGAATATAGAATAATAAAATTCAATTTGTCTACTTTGTTCGGAACATATATATTTCGTTGCATAATAACCTTTCTAATATTTATGGTACATTAATTTGCACGGATTGAACTTGTTCTTTGGCACGATGATTCACAAGCTCTTTCAAGTGAATTCCAAAGCTGCCGCCCTGGTAATGTTCATGTGCAAGACAATTGACTAAATCGTTGTCAAAATTTTCTAAGATGGCAAATTTGTTGTTTTTTTCGTGCATATATTCATATATCAATTTGCCGTAATCGTCTACATGATTAAAGTTGTTTATTTTAGCGTAGAATGTAGACTTTATCTCTTTTATGATATGAGTTATGTAATAATCATCCGTTTGATTTTCATCCTCAATATTGATAATTTTCCATTTTTTAACATGTTTGTTTAAGATTTCCGTCATCTCGATAACTGATAATAAGCTGGTTTTATGACGAATAATAGATACGCCAACCATATTACCGGACTGATTTTTAATATGCTCTACTATAATTTCCTCAAACTGATCTTTATTTTCATAATGCTCGCCATAATCAATAAATATTAACTGATAAGGAAATGTTTCAATAAGTTCTTGTTTTAGCCGCTCTTTATCTTTATCGCCCCATCCCGGTAGGCGGCCATAAAAACATACGCCATTTATTGCAAAGAACTCTTTATCATCATCATAAGCCTCTATAACCTGTTTTCCTGCTAATTTATATTGTTCTATTTTATTAAACTCGCAGCCGACTTGTGTTTTATCATTATAAACCGCCCATAAACAATCTTTACAAGAAGTAGTCAAATTCATTTTTTAGCCTTAATCAAATAGTTCATACCTAGTAATGAAGAATAAGTAATTTCGTATCCATAACCTTCTAATTCATCTATTCTGTCTGTCATAGAAGATGGATTTCCTGAATCTTGAATTAATTTAATAAATTCAGCAGAGGTAATAACGCCAAAATATAGATTGCGTGCTGCCTCTAATAAATCGAAACCAGAAAGAGTGATTTCTCCGCCTTTTTCTAGTATATTATAGAGTTCAATCAGTTTAGCCGACCTGTTTCCATCAGATAATTTATCTAAACTATTTTTAAGATCGTATGAATTTATGGTTGTAGCCACGAATTTTCTCCATGAATGAGTTAATATATGTTTCAAAAGTTTGGTAATCTATATATGATGTATTTATAAACCCTAATGGTATATGTAGGGAATTAGAAACGTATTTCCCAGCCTCAAAATATTTTGGATCATGTATCAAAACAGCCGATAAATCAATATCTATTGGTATTTGTTTAAAGGAAGTAAAAAACTGTATTGACGGAATATAATCAGAATCTTGTTCAGTCAACCATAAATACGAGTTGGTTTTTAAAAAATACTGATTTAATATAGGATTATCGTATCTAAAAGTCAATAGATTTTTTTGAGGATTTTTACGCTCGGAATTAAGAATGTGACTTACAACATTTGACATATCTTTTCTCCAATAGCTTTATAAGATAATCCATCCAGATTTCTAGGATATGGTTTTTGACCAGATAGATGTTTATTAAATATTGTTCTCATGCAGTTCTTTAAAGAACTTAGTTTAGGAGGCATCCACTCCTCATAACCAGTAACCAAGTCCTTTGTAGGATGGTATTCGCTATAGATATTTTCTATTTCAGAGTCAATAATCAAATCGGCGGCATATTCAACACAGCCAGAATTTGTCATAATAACCCATTTTCCCAGCGATTTAGCGTCTAGTGCTGGTATAGACCATCCTTCTCCACTAGAAGGCATAACGAAACAGTCGCATGAATTATGTATTGCAAAAAGCTCTTTTTCTGGAACCCTGTCTGTTATTATAGCTATATTTTGATACAGATCACGCCCATTATATAGATTTAAATCTTTTTTTATCTTTTCTATTCTATTTTGCAGCATTTGATAAACTATTTTTGGATCGCCTCCGACACGATTGGTCTTAATAAGTAATCCAACATTTTCTTGTCTATCAAATTCAAGATAAAATGCTTTTATAAGCATATCTATATTTTTCCTAGTAATATCTTCGCCAACAAAATAAAACATAAACTTCCCCTGAGTAATTGTTTCGGGAAGTCGGCTAAATTCTTGTTTTGTTCTTTCGACATCATAAGGTATTGGTAACGATTTAATACTTACATTTTGTCCAGTGTGTACGTATAAATCACCTAATTTTCTTTTGTCTAAAGAATGTCTAACACATTTTTTGGAATAGTTACAACTAACCCACAGGTCATCCATCATTCTACAATTTTGTGCCCAATTATTATTCCAACCACAGGTTTCTACATAAAAAAGCCCAATATTCTTGCCGAACTCTTTATCATAGCAAAACTGAGATGGCATACAATTCTGTATAACATAATCAAACTTATCTATTTTTGCAGAGCGAAGATCATCAAATTCCGGCCAATATTTATTGTCAGGCGTTGTATACAAGTTTTTTACTTTAATATCTAATCCGGTTGTTCGTAAAGCACGAACGTAATGTCTGGCAGCTTCTCCCCAACCGTCAGAAGTCTCCATTGTACCTATAAATAATAAACTACTCATTACCTTTTCTCCTGTTGGCAAACATAATATAGTCTGGGGTGGCCGCTTTTTCTAATCCCAATCTAACACGCTCCCAATACTTCTTTTCTCCTGCAAATCTCTCAAATCTTTTTAATATTTCTGGCCTACTAACTTTCGTATATGAGCCACCACTTGCGTCAACACCATAATGTAGATCGCGTGCCGCACATTTTCCTAAATAAGTGTATTTTAACTGAATATTTCCGCATATTTCGCCAAATATATAGTTTAAAAATTCATCATCTGACATTTTAAATATATCTTTTCTCACTGGAGTTTCATAAGTAAAATCATCATTCCACTTATTTTTTAGATTTAACCCATCTATATAAGCCATAATCTTTTGAGGAGTATTATTAAAATCATAATGTTTTTTTACATTTGCTATTTGCTCAGATAAATTAACTTTATGATTTAACCCATAATAAAAAGAGTTGATAATACTATTATTATCTGGAAAAACTCTATACGAATCATTATTTAAATCTCTTGGGCATGATTCTGAATCTATTAGATAGCCGCCTATATTAGATATGACTTCTCCCATAGGACCAAAGTTAACGGAGGCGACAGGAATACCACATGCGGCAGCCTCGATTGGAGTGATGCCCTGGCCCTCGGTCACGGAAATATTTACACATAAATCCATACAATTATAGATTTCGGCCATTTGTTGTTTTGTATAGCCGGTATCACTAGTTACCGTTACCGCCGCCAATTCTGAGCATTTTGGACATATTATTCGTGCGTCTTGAAATATTGAGCAGAAGCTATGTTTACATAGTCGGCATTGGTAACTAAATATGATTTTATGACCCACGCCAGATTCTTTAATGATTTTCGCCAGATTCCAGCCCGCCTTTTCAGGATACGCTGTATGAAGATATAGAAAGCTCTTTTGCTGTATGTCTGGTGATGCAAATTCCAAAAACTTCTTGAAGCTGACTATTAGATTATCAAATAATTTACGCACTTGATTTCTGGCAACCATACCAATTATATATAAATTTTCGTTTATTCCATACTTTTGTCTAACAACACTTTTGCTTTGCGGATAATAAATAGACATATCAACCCCGCCACCAGCAATCCCTGGGCAATTAGCAGAAGGAATATATTGTTTTAGGACGTTGTATCCATGTTCTGTTTGTGCGAAAACAGTATTGGCTCGCGAATAAATATCTAAATACTCGTCTTTTGGAGGCAAAGAGTCGATTGGCGGCACTAATATAGAGTGATAGTATGGTGCCAAAGGAGAGTTTACAATATGTGCGTCCATATAAGGGTCACGCATTCCAATTACTATGTCCGGCCTAAAGTCATTTACTACATGATTAAATCGCCAGGAACCGAATTTATGAACAGTGGCGGCATCATATATTTTCCTCTGCTCACTATCTTTAATTGCCGGAGTATTACAATATAGCTTCCAAGGAATGTTTTTAATTCTCGGATCGTCAATTCTTGCATAAGATGCGTGTTCGGCTATTTCATATTTATTAGACTTGAAAAAGTCGTTTAACATTTTGCCGTAAACTGTTGCATATCCTGTACTTAGATATGTCGCCTCGCTACAAAATAATATTTTTTTCTTATTCATATTTTAGCTTTTGCAATATTGTTTTAATCATTTTGGTCATAGTATAGAGTTTGACGCCATGTTTAGCCGCTATTTTTTTTCTGTTGTTACCGGCTATCATATCATCTAATATAGTTTTCTCTTGTTCTGTTAAATCGGAATAAAATTCAGATATTTCGGTATAGTTAAAATCAATGATTTTTGCAGTTTTTCTATCTTCTGTACCTTTTTCCATAATAGAATCGATACGTTTTCGCTCTCGTATATAAGCAAATAACTCCCATAATATTGGTCTATATGCGATTGTAGTCAATTTTCCCTTTTTAGGATCGTGGTGCTGAATAGCCTTCCATAACCCAATCCTACCACACTGAACCATTTCGTCAAACTGTTGTTGATTGTTAGGTTTAAATTTTTTTACAATTGATTTAACTAATCCTAAATTATCAGAAATTAGCCGGTTAATATCTTCTGTCGTTTTGTCCCCTATCTCATTATCATATTCTAAATTTGCCAAACTTTTTCGATTTGCCATGTTTTATCCTTATTGTTGTTTCTTTTACCTGCTAATAAAACAGTATTATTTTTTGTCAAATACATCTTATTATTCGCCCAACATTCAGAGAATACCGCTATATCGGCTGAACCGGTAGAGTCGCTGATTTTGAGAAAAGCCATTTTTTTACCGGCATTTTTTCCATTTTTTATTGCCACTTCTTTTACTTCGTCAATAGTTCCGGCAATAATCAGGTATCCAGATCGGCCCTGTAAATAATCATAGCAAGTGCAGTTAGCCGCGTCAACGTCGCAAGCGTCTACGGAAGAACATGTTATAGAAACGCCTAAAAGCCTTTTTTCTTCGCCAGCAATCCAGGCCGCCGAATCTTCTAATTGATAAGGCGGGTTTTTAATCGAGTCTAAAATTTCCCGCACTATTTCCCTTGATCTAGGTTGCCGAAATTTAAAACCGGCCAATAAACCCTCTAACACTTCAATTAAAGAACCGTATTTAGAGTAATTTTCTAAAACCCAGGGCATTACAGTATCTTTTAATTTTAGTATCTGTTCACATTCATATTTAGTTTGCGTTCGTTTAGAGCATATATAATCGAATGCTCCTGCTGATATAAGATTGGCCGCAGTTCTTGATCCGGTATTATATAAGAATCTAAACATTAAATCTAGGTATGACCACGAATATCTACTTCCTATCGCCTCTTCTATTTGTTTTGTTAGAACTAAAATATTATTAACTTCTGATTGACCTACCTCATATACATCGACAAGACCAAAATATATACTGCCGTTATGTATAGCAAAATTTTTATTTAATAGACGAAAATCAGGACCGAATATGTCGTAACCATTAACTTTAGCATTATTATAAAGCTCATAAACCTCTTTTTGCGTTTCAGGCTCCTCTTTTGTATAAGATAACCAACTACAATAAGCGTTTTGTGGGAAATGTGCCTTTACATAAAGACTGGCGTATGTAACGTAGGAATAGGCTACGGCGTGACTGTTTGATGTGGCTATTCCGTTTGCATAGTAAATATGAGAGTCGTTATCTACTTCTATATCTACTGTAGGAAGGAAACCTATTTTGGTTACTTTTGTGATTTTTGTTGCCTGCATATTAGATTTTTCTTTGTTTTAATTGATTCCCATGTTCTATTAGGTAATAACTCTATTAATTTATCTTTGTCTTTGTTATATTGGATTAAAATTTCAATTTCTTTTGGTTGCCATTTTCGTGCTTGAGGTTTTATTTTTAAAAATTTCTTATACTTCCTTTCCATTCTATAACAATTATTTTTATACATTATTTCAAATAACATTAAACTTTCGGATTGGCAAAATTTCAGTTCATAATATTTATTCTTTATTTTCCTTAATACTCCAAATCCAAGCCTGTCGCGTATATATTTTAGATATTCGTATGAAGCAGAAATAAAGTCCGAATAATAGTAATATGGATTAGAAGGTCTAAATTTACACCTCCAAATCGAACCGTCTCCATCAAACAATCCTCTTAAATAACTTCCCCAATATTCTTCTGGAATATCAAAATCTATTTTAAGTATAAATGTTTTATTATGAACTATTCCCAATTCATGTAGCCTTTTATGTATTCTTTCTGAATGAATATTTATTTGTATTTTATCTTTATAAGGTCTTATTTTTGAAGTAGGAGATATACAGTTTCTTATAAATTCTAGCGTTTTGTAATCACGTTTATGTATTCCTATTGTTAAATACGGACGTTCCTTCCATACATGTCCATCTGCGGCTATAAAGCCTAAACAATACGCCATTTCGTGTGACCAATTATCGAAAAAAGTATGATTGGCGTGATATTTGACCGGAGTTTTTTTTGGTTTTATTGGTATTCCAAAACTTCTTAATACTTTTCTAATGTAATTTGGACTAACTTTAAAAATTTTCGCAATAGATTTAGAACCAAGATTTTGTATTAAATATAAATTCTCCATCTCTTTTTTTGTTGTTTTAATAAGCATGTTTTTTTCTCCGGTTAGGTCAAAGATACTAATATACTTATTAATACACCATTATTTTGTAGTTTTTTTGCAAAATTTCAAAAAGAGGAAGAATTTCTCCGTTTTCGCATAAAAATTTGTGATCTAATGTACATTTTATATTTTTACCGTTATCAGTTTCTATTTCATATATCTCTTGTGTTCCATGATCGTACTTATTAATAACCTCGATATATTCATTTTCTTCGTTATTTTTTGGAGCAAGTATTTTATCTCCAATATTTACATCTTTTAATAACTTCATTCCTTCTTTAGTAGTAACTATAGTATCATCTGTTACTGAACGATTGAACCCGTAACGCTGGCCACTCTCTAACCATTGCCACACTCTTTCGGCGTCATGTTCTCCGACCGAACCTATTTTTTTACAACCTTCTAAAAACTTAATCTTTAGCGGTGCCATTAAATCAGCCCGCTTTTTTGCACATGCTTTTCTTAAGTCATCTGCTTCACTAGCAGTAAAACCGGCTATAGCCTGTACAATCTGTGCAGCTTGTTCTTGATATGTCAAAATTTGCTGAGTATCCCTAAGATATGGCTCGATTGCTGGATGAAATGGAGTAGGCTCCTCTTCTCCATTAACTCTCATTATATAATGGTCTGTTAAACTTTTACCATCTTCCATTTTACTATCGGTACAAGACGGCCTCATTAGGGCGGACAAATGACCTATATCATCAATAGTTTTAAACTTTAATCTTTTAACTAACTGTTGTCCAAAACTACTTTCGATCTGAAAGCCGCACTTAACGTCTCCAGAGTTTATTAAATCCCACGCGGCAGAGCATTTATAATTCAGATTATCCCAAAAGGTTTCGATAGGAATGACTATTTTGCCCTGCTCATTTTTTGTGAATTCACAGCCGCAGTTAAATTTAATTTTTGTGTTGCTCATTATTAATAACTTCCGTAGTACCAAATGACCCCTCAAATTTAGTTTTAGAAGCACAGAATCGGTGTAGTTTCATTAAACGAATAAACAGTGCCGAGCAATCTTCAACGTCTTTAATAGCGTCGTGACCACCCTCTAACTTCATACCTAAATATTTTCTTGTTACATCAAAACTATATCCATCAATATCGGTATTATTTTCGGTCCACAATTTCCACATTGTCATAATATCAATAGTTTCATTTTCTTTTCTAATGTTTTGAACGCCATTTTTATCAGTATAGCCGAAACGCTCGCACATTCTATCAAATATAGGATTATCATAAGCTATATTATTCCAACCAACTAAAATAGGGAAGCTATGAAAAGATTTTCGTTTAGTGTCTGTCGCATGAAACCGTTCACAAAACTTCATAAAACCTTCCCAAACAGACTTTTGCGATGGTGCCGTATTCCATATATTCAACACCTCTTCTGTAGTACAACCTTTTACTCTAGCATGAAATTTAAGACTTTCTGGATGACAAATATAATCTTTTTTGACTTCATCAGCATCTTGATAAACAGAAGGCGGCTTCATGTAACTTTTAAATGTGCCTCCTTTAACAACCTCTAGTTTTCTAGGATCGATCATTATAGCACATATTTGTACTGGTTCGTCGGTCCATCCGGAAATTTCTCCGGTATTATTTGTAGTTTCAAAATCGTACACGCAGTAGAACTTATTATTAATAACATTTCTCCTTTATAAATTAATCTAACAACGACACAACCGTTCTTTGTATTTTATCCAAGATTCTTGTAGATAGAGCATCCAGTTTAACCAAACCTAATTCTTCTATATCACGCATATCCATAGCCGCTATCAATTCCCCATGCTTATCCTTGACCAGAGGACAGTAATCATCAAATTCTCCAGGTGCAATTACAACACCAGCCGGATGTTTTGCTTGTGCAGACTTTAAATTTTCTAATCTAATAGCCTGCTCGAATCTAGTAGCCATTGGTCCTTCTATTGAACCATCCGGTTTAATTTCGCACCAATCCTTGAATTTTTTAGGCTCGTTTTCCAAGACCCATCTAATAATTGAGGAGTCTCCTTCTTCCTCTTTCATTTCTTGAAGATCGTCTGAAATAGATGCTTCGTCTGGAATATACTTAGTCATCTCATTCATTTCGGAGAAACTAGTATTGCCATATGCTTGTAAAACCGCTTTTAACGCAGACCGCCCTTTTATGTTTTGAAATGATGTAATTTGTTTAACATTAATTTCCCCATATTTAGACCTAACATAATCAAAAACGCTTGACCTAAAGTTAGCCGGAAAGTCTACGTCAATATCAGGCATCCCCTTTCTTCCAGGGTTTAAAAACCGTTCAAACAATAGGTGATGTGGAATTGGATTGACCGCTGTAATTTCTGATAAATATGAAACTAAACAGCCGCCAGCCGAACCACGACCCGCTCCAACTAATTGTCCTTGTGATTTAGCCCATTTAATAATATCAGATAGAATTAGGAAATAGCCGCTAAAACCCTTTTCTTCAATAACTGATAATTCGTATTTAACCCTATCTCCATATAATTGAACTTCTTCTTGTTTAATTTTTCCTGCTATTCTTTTAGACCATCCTTCTCTACACAATTGTCTTAAATATTGTTCGCTACTCAAACCATTAGGGCACGGAAATTGAGGCATTTGAGGTCCAGATAATATTGAATATTTTTCGCACTTTTCATCGATCTCAAAAGTATTCTTTAATTCTTCCGGTTTATGCCATTTAAGCTCTGTCTTTAAATCATATTCATCGCTCATAAAGAAACGACTAAGCACACCATTATCATAATTTCCTATATTTTCATTCAGATTGGTAAATTTATAGCCGGTTTTGGAGCATAAAAGGACTCGTTGATCGTAACAGTCGGCTTGTTCCAAGTAGTGCGTGTCTGCGGTAGCAATCAACTTACAACCTGTTTTTCGCCAATTTTCTGTCAGTACCCTTTGTACAGGACGGTTTTGGTAATCTTGGATACAACTATCTAAATAAAAGTCATCCTTGAATATATTTTGCAGGGAAGAAATAACATTTAGGTGGCCGCTTTTTATGCCGCTCTTAATCAAATCATAATCTTGTGAGTTGTAAGCCAGTTTCGGGCTTTCTAATAAACAGTTGGCCGCTATACTTCCAATCCCACCAGTAATACATATTAAATTACTAGATGATCCAATATAACTAGAGAGAATATCTAGGGTTAGGGCTTCTAGGTCAGATGTTGAATTACGAAGGGCCGCTGTATTGATTTTACATAGCTGTTTCCAACCGGCCAGATTTTTGGCAATAAGAGTGATATGACCGGCCCCATCTTTCTCCTGCAAATTTATGGTCGTGCCGATTATTGGTTTAGTCTCGGTATCTTTAAAATACTTGGCCACTTGAACAGCATGACCCAATCCGTAATCCGTTACTGCCACAGACTTTATAGAGTTTTTCACACAATACTCGGCCAGTTTGGCCGGTTTAATTGTGGATTGTAATAAAGAGAAGTCGGTTTTTACTTGCAGCGGGATATAATTAATCATTTCTTGGTTTACACATCGGGATACGGTTTAGTTTTTCGTTTTGGGAATTTATCCAATCATTATTAGTATTTGTAGGCAAATCTTCTAAAAGACGCTCTTTGGATTTATACATATAACATAAGCCATTAATAGCATCGTCTAAAATACTGTCAATTATTGTATCTGAATATACTCCACCTTTAGCATATCTTGAAGTAAACAAAAATAAAGGGCCAATCATTTATTCTCCTTTTTATAATGCTGTTCTACCCACTCAATACCATGATTTCTATTCATCAGGTCGGTTTGGCTACAAATACACATTTGTTCGCCAGGAACTTGAAATTGACCGTCACGCCATTCAATCATAGGTTCTTCAAACTTTAATTTACTAAATGGACAAAACTGGTGACATTTCCACGTTTTATTCGGTCTAGGTATTTCAGTCGCCTTAATCTTCTCAAACTTTTGTCTGAGCATTTGTTCTGTCTTAACTATATCTTTTTCAGAAAAACAGATAGTAAATGGACCGCCAGCTTTTAAATAATATATTGTGACTAGTACATGTTCATATTCTGGAAAATGTATTCTGGAGGCATAATAATACATCAGCAATTGAATATCATTATGTAGAGTCTCATACGTCTTCTCTTTGCCGGTATGAAAATCCTCTCGCTTGCCGCTTTTATAATCTATAATTTCTATAGTGTTATCATCTATTTTGGTAATTAAATCTATGAAGCCGCGAATTGCAAAATAATTATCGTCATTTAATTTTGCCCACGGTTCGTTAATTTGAATCAGGAACGGATGTTCTATACCAATAATATCTGATTTAAGAGGATTATACTGGCCATTATGGTCATTTAATATCGTGTTGACGTATTTTTTTACGTCTTTAAAGTCTTTCGGTTGCCACTTGTGATGCGGCAGACGCTCTACATAGCCATTATAGACCATTGCCGTAATTTCGTCAACATTAAAGTCTTTTGTTGAAATTTCCCCAAATTCGTCGTCCTGTATGTAAGGTTCGCCCTTTTTCTGTCCGACACTAATTAAAGCAAAAATTTCGGCAATTTTATGAAAAATGGTTCCAATATCGGTAGCCTTGAATGATTTATAGTCGCGTATTTTTAAACGCTGTTCTATGAAAAACCTTAATTCACAACCGTTATGAGTGCCATATGCTGAAGGACTGATAGCTTCTATTTTCAATTTATTCTCCAGTAATTAAACCTAAATCTGTCATTATATTGTATAAAGCCATATTTTGATCGGATATATTCATTTCCTTGTTATCTAAAATAAAGTCGAAATTATCCCAATCAAAATTTTCCTGGTTTAAAGCAATCTCGCTCTCATGCTGATTTTCAGGATACGGATCGCGTGTTAGTCTAATTGACAATCCGCCTAACTGTTTAGGCATAAGAATCTCATTTGGAAACCTTGGGTCGCAAATTAATGCTAGTTGAGTATCGTCTTCTTTAATTTGTCTTAGTGTTGCTTTTGTCCATATATCGGAATTCATCTTTCTAAATACAGAAGTTCCTACATATTGCATAACTTCGCGTATGGACATATAAAGTCCAGACTGATTATAATACGTACCTAACTCGCTACTAATTAACGCATCTGCATTGGGTTTTGCATAATTAAAAGTTTCTAGAAGAATATCATAAATTATTTCATTAGAGATAATTCCAGGCATATCTTTCCAACGATACTCTGTAAGTTCATTTTTTTGATCGTTAGTTCCAAAAATCTTTTCATATGGCAGGCCCATAATATCTACACATACATTCTTTTTCAATAAGTATGCATATGAATAAACCTTAATATATTTATCTATATGTTGTTTACGGAACTCTTGGAATTTTGGTCCGTTGTTATAAATATCGAAAATACCAGCGTGACGCTTATCTCCGAAAATATCATTTACATAGAGTTGTCCAAGATCGGTAATATTAAAACCGTCTCTAACAATCCCTAATGAACTTAAACAATGGCCTAATATAAAATTGCAGCAAGTATTTTTGCCGCTTTGCATTTTACCTGAGACTGAAATGATTTGTGTCATTATATTACTCCTAAATATTTATTTTAAGTTTATTTAATATTGGTTTAAACGTTTCTTCAACTTCTTTAATAGACATTTCACCAATATCTGATTTCGGTAATTTATCTATGATATAGACATTATATATTCTATTATATTTTAACTTCGTAGCAGTAGCCCATGTCATTCCAGCACCATGCTCGTCAATATCTGGTGCTATAATTAAATTAAGCACGCCAAGCTCATTAAGCAATAAGTTTTGGTGTTCAGTAAATTGAGTACCAAAGGTTCCAACACCAATCTTAATACCAGCTTCTTCTAAACGCAATACGTTTCCGACACTCTCTGTAATAATAGCGGTTTTATAATCCTTAATATATTTGGCGGCCTTCCAAAAATTAAATAAGGTTTGTTCTGCTTTAAAATCCTTTGAATGCTTCCATTTCGTAAAATTATATTTTGTATAGGCGTCGGGACAAGAATTGTTTGCAGGATGATATAATTTACAATTTGGGCATTGTTTATGAATAGAGCGGCCCGAACAGCCGATCATAAATAACCCGGCCTTATCATAAATTGGTACTACAACCCTATTATACATTTCTCTTTTTGGGTCATTACACAACCCAATATCGTACTTATCTAACAATTCCTCTGCAAACCCTCTGTCTATAAACTGTTGAGCAGGATAAGTTAAATGTTTACGAACTACCGATCTGTCTATACCGGTCACCTTTTCTACCGTTCTAAGCATTGAGTTTTGTTGTATAAAGCGTTTTTTCTCAAGTTCATTAAAATCAACCTTAATATCGCCAGATTTAATCTTTAACCAATTTAGGCTCCACGCTATAACCTCTTGGAACGAGGCTATTTGATCGCCCATCTTTTGCCAGTCATATTTTTTCTTAGATAAAAGACCCCGAATAAAACCAAGAAAGGACGATTTGAATATTGCGTGACAATTATGTGACCGACACTTCCAATTACCTGAGTAATTATCGCCTATTAAAAACATATTAAATGGGTTGGTCTTACCATCGCCGCCATGTATAGGACAGCCCCCATATAGTTTTTTCATATTTTTCTTTAATCTAACATCAAAATACAACAATATATCATCTAATTCATCCATTAATTTAGAAGACAATATTGATAGCTGTTCGGGAGATAGGTTATTCAAACGGAATTTCTCCATCGTTTTCAACAGTGAAGCCTGTATCATTGGTTCTAGACACACAACTATTTAACATTTTAGAATGAAGGCCGACCTCTTGTATTTTGCCGCAATCCTTATCAAATCTAAAATTAATATAGTCATTCTGCTCACTACCGCCACCATATCTACTAAGAACCACAACCAACTTTCTATTTCCGGCTTCTGGGCCGTCTTGTGCAATTTCTTCATCAGACTTGGGTTTATAAATAGCACCGCTCACACATAACCAACCAATTCTATCGCTTTGTGCGAAAACGGCTGAATTTTCTTGCGTAAGACCGTCTTTATTAGTTTGGCATAGTCCTAGCATTGGAACTCTGTATTTAGCAGTAAAATTATGTAGATTAGTCATTAAGAAACCAATGGCCTGATATTCCTGTAGATTTTTTAATGCACTATCATCCATCAACTTAATGTAGTCATATATAATTATACATTTATTCGCCGTTCCATCAGGTTTTAACCCAACATTCTTACACAACCAACGTCGCATAATAGCCGATTGTTCTTCAAAAGATGTTCCAGATATATTCATATACCATAATGGTTGCTTGCCAATTTTATCGGCCATACTGTATAATTTATTACGTTTAACCGTATCAAAACCGAACTTGCCTGTTTCAATATCTTTTGTTGGAACTCCGGAAGCCAAACCTAACACTCTAGGCATTTGATCTTCGTGATGCATTTCAGTATCTAAATATAAAACTGGAATATCATTAGAAGAAACGAAAGTGGCTATATTAGCAGATAGATAAGACTTTCCGACCTTATTTCTGGCGGCAACGATGTTAACTCCAGAACGAAGACCTCCTCCAATTAGACTATCGTATTCATCATAACCTGTAGCTATACCTATCTTATCAACCTTATTATTTTCAAGGTATTCTAGGTATTGCCTCATGCCTCCACCAAGCAATCTTGGTCCTTTGTCGTCGGTTAATCCGGCAGGAAAATCAAATACTGCGTCTTCTGCAACAGACAATATTTTTGTCAAACTTTCTTCGCCAGTCAATTCTGACAAATTCTGTTTAGCTATTGTTAATTGAGAATCTAAATTACGAATAATTTCGAGCTTTTTAATTTGGCTCGCGAATTTACGTATACTTTTATGTTCTATTGGAAATGAGAATAGAGCTTGTAAATACTTAGCTTCTGTCGGTTTGTCAAAAACATAACTTAGATTAATAGTATTGGAAACTGCATAAATAGAAGCAATATCTATTTTACTATCTCCATCTAACTCCATTAGTCTTTTAATACATTTGAATATAATTTGGTTGCTATCAATAGTAAACGTAGATTCTGAAACTAGATCGCTTACATCGTAGAAAGCCTCATTTCCATATCTACATATACCGGCTAATACAGCACGTTCAGCACCAACATTACTATTATTCATTTAACGCTTGCCCTTTCCGGCGATACAGTCGTTACAATAATACTTACTATCTAAATACATTTCTGGATTAAAAACATCAAACTGTTGATTACAGTCGCCGCACAACATCGATTTACGATTTGAAGCCCTGTTTCTTTCTGTCGGCTGTCGATTTTTCCACAATTTTTGATCCTCTAATGAATCTTCTTTGTGTAAATTTCTTTCGGGCATAGAATCAAATAAATTCTTCTTAGGCTTTGAAGTTAAAATATCCTCTTCCTCGTCAATATTTGTTTTAGAAGATTTAGATTTTGCTCTAACTTTATCACCCTTCTCTAATTTGCTTATTCTAGATTCAATATTAGATAGAATTGAAGCAATTTTTTCTAATGGACTCTGTTTTTTCACGCTTCTTTTTTTAGCCATATTTATTTTCCTTTGTTCTAGCCATAGTCTTAAAACACTCTGCTTTATCTCTTAATATATTAGGCAAATAATCTATTCGTTTTGATCTTTGTGATGCGTATTGTTTTATATCAAACAACTTTAATGTATATTGGTCATCTAATACTGCGGCCATAAAATTCTGATTAAATGAACCAACAGAGTATTGAGACATCCTTCCTGTTGCAGAACGATTCATTTGCCCTTCTGCCCAAATAACTCTGGCGTCTTCCCGATTTTTCATTTTTTGGAAATGGAAGGCCGCTGAAATTAAATAGTCTGCGGCAACACAGCATTGTATTGGCGTAAGACGCTCCATCACTTCGCGAGACATATTCATATAGCTAGAAAGCTCGTTCTGGTCAAGCTGGAAAGACGGAAGGCCGATTTTATTCTCGTATTCGTCTAAAACGGCGTCAATTTTTTCTAGTTGTGACTTAGCAGAATTTTCTTCCATTCGTCCTGATCCTTTGTACTTAATATTATTAGCTTAATATTGTTAATGTCGCACCACTCTTTTTTTTTCTTATCTTTTAATTGGCCATATAAAAAGTCACGCCTATCATTATGGAAAAACGGACTGAATTTATCATGCTGAACTCCATTAATTTCAATAGCAAGTTTGAGCAGAGGTAAATAAATATCAATATAACTCCACTCGCCGGTCTGTATAGGTATAGAAACCTCTTCTAGAATTTTACAGGTCGGATATAGCTCTTTAAGAAGAATAATGGCGGCCTTATGACCCTTACTCTTATTTTCTTCCTGCTTATTGTTTTTTTGTAAATGTGGATTCCAGTCTACAAGTTTACCGTCTATTGTTTTAGCTTTCATTATAGCACAGTTACATATATTAGGCCGGGACTATGTTCATAAATATCAATCTGTATATCCTCTTTAGAAGGGAATGATACCGTTTCCATAAATTTAATTTTAATCTTTGGAGGATTTCCCGTATCATACGAAGGGGCGTCGGGACTATTTAGATATTTTTTAATCTCTGAATCTATGAGCTTTTTAAACTCTTGCCATGTTATTGTTGCTGACATACTTCAATTCCATATACATAAAAAGGATATAAACTATTGCCCGCCTTATACATAGGATCACCCGCAATATCTGAGTGCAAATAAACATATTCTAAAAATTCTTTATACCTGTCTTTTTCCAAACAGACCTTTTTTACGCCCATTTTGGAAAGATGGTAGAATGTTGTTTTAAAGTTTTCTATTTGCATAATAAATAATCTATTCCGCACATCTCATAAACTTGTTTTTTCAATTCTTGGTAGTGTTCAGGATTATTTTGTAAATAATTAATTACATTTTCTCTACCATTTAATTTAGCTGGTGCTTTATCGCCCAAGTAAGATAAGTTAACCCATGTAGTACCTTCTAACAGGGAAAGTTCGGAAGCAATTTCTACTAATTCGGAATATACATCTATACCAACCCCATATCTAAAATGAGTATTTACCCTTCCCCCAGGTGCATTAATGGCGGCAAATTGAACAAGCCATTCTGTTTTGTGTCCAATACGCGGCGTTTTTGAGTTATCATCATCGTCTTTAGCACCAAGACGCCAATCTTTAGTAGACTTTCCAAACAACTTAATATCTTCTGCATATTTTAAAGCATTAGCACTTTTTTCCTGAAATGAGGCACCATATCCTGACGTATTGGCAATCCCATGAGTTATACCTATAACTATACATTTATTAATAGCAAGCGGAGCGGCTATCTTTCTCATTAATTGACTAATAATTGTATTAGACTTTCCTCTATCCTGATAACCAATATCGGCTGCTTGTTCTGCTTGTGAACTAAGTAAAGAGAATGAGTCTACTATAACTACGCACCCAGGAACCTCATTAATAACACGTTCTATTCTTGTGCAATAATCTTCTGATGATAGTATTTTACCTGGACTTGATTGTATTAATTGAAATCTATCAGGTTCCATATTTAAACCTTGAATTCCAGACATATCTCTATCTTTTAATCGATGTTCTACTTGTGCGTATATGACCATCCTACCTTCTGGACATAATTGCTCATTAGCGTATTCCGGTCTTTGTGCTTGTGCTGCTATCCATAACGCTAAACTCGTCTTTCCTATCTTTTCTTTTCCAGTTAACGCCATAAAACACCCTTCCGGAACTCCTCCAGTAGCGGCGTCAAAACTTGGACTTACACTAATAATCTTTTTCTTTTCATCCATAATAGAAGAAGCATCAAAGAAATCGTCCGCAAAATCTTCAAATACTTTTGGCCGTTTTTTAGTTACAACATCTTCTGTTTCAGTACCTTTTTTCTTACCCATTTTATTCCCTGTATATATTATTAGATATTATTTCAAAAATACCATACACGCAATATAAACAACATATTACGTATATAATGTTATATGTGGCCGCCACCGTAGATCAATCCAAGTTGCCAAACCGACTTGATTTTCTATCCGGTCTATTATTAGTGCCAACCTCTATATTAACGGTCTTTTGAGACTCTAGTGCTAAAGCCCTTAATCGTTCATCAGCGGCGGCTATATTCTTATTCTCCTGCTCAAATTGAGGAATTAACCATTTAGCAGCAAGAGAGAAGGTTTTAGAGTTGGCGGGTTTCTTTAAAACGGCTATAATAGCCCTTTCATCATAAGACTTTAATAGCTTATTAGCATATTTGCTTTGGAATACAAAATAATTTTGCCATTCTTTTAATTCCCAAAACTTGAGCGGCAACTCTTTCTTTTCATTTCTAGCCTTAGCTTCACAAATTAGTTCGCATATATATTGTGCAGCCGTTACGTAGCCTTTAGGAGAGTATTTAGATTCGTAACGGCTCTTTTCTGATCTTTTTTTTGCCACAATTTTGTCCTACGAATGAGGCCGATAGATAGCCTTATCAATTCTTTTATTTTGAGCAGGGCGATGTTTAACACTATCAGATATTTCTGAGGCCGCCTGTGTCATCTGTACTATAGAGGAGTCGCCAGTCTTTCTGACCGCAAATGGCAACGGAACACCTTTAACCTTTTCTTTTTTAGGCGGCGGCACTAATTTCCCATCAATATAATTCCTTACAATCTCTATATCAATTTCTAGCTCGCCAGCAATTTCTTCTGCCGTAAGACCACGTTCCATGACAGAATCAATAGCTATTTGTTCCGCCTTACTAATTGATTTTTCTTGTTTAGTGGCCGCTTTCTTCTTAGCCATATTACCCTCTTTCTCTTCCTGCTAATTCCAAAAATGTGTTAGCATTGGTTAACAAAAACTGAATATATAAATCGAACGCCTTTTGGCCTACCTGCTCAAATCTAAACGTATCTACTCCACTAATTGTTCTTTCGGGATACATACTATTTGGATTAAAAAAGCCGCTTGGTCCAGTTTTAATATAGTAACTCGTTCCGTAGTCGTCAACTTTCGCAATGGCTAGAGCGTTATTTCTATCTGTTTCTAAGTCTTGTAGACTAGACGGGTTAGGATGGTTTTTGTAGCATTTTGTAACGCTTGGAATATATGGTTTTTTATTAACAGCGTCGTCTGGTTTAAACACACAATTATTTAGTTCTTTTGGACTGATTCTTGACATTTCGTTTTTTCCTTTCGGTATTTTGACCTAGTTTCTTTTGCATTTTTTGTCTAAATTCTTTTGTTTCCATAGCACGTTTATGATCTTGATAGGACAGCGGCTTTTCCATATATTCGTGGTTTTTAACCCACAACGCCTCTTTTTGATCTTCGCTCATACGATCTGTATTACGGTGAGCCAAATGACCAAGCGTAATTTCATTATCGCCCTTTTTAACAGCACCAGAAGGTAGGTCGGCCTGATAATCCCGAAACAATGTTTGTTTATGACAATTCGGACATTCTTGTTGAGATTGATAATTTGAGATTGTGAAAAATATCTCTAGTGGGCTTTTAGAGTGTTTGCATTTTTTATTAGAACATAGAAAACTATAGGTAGGCACAATATTATCCCTTATTAAAAATTAGCAACTATTAAACTAGAATCATATTCCTCTTGTATTTTATCTTCTGGTAAATTCCTATGTGGGCAATAACCATATCTTCCTCTTGACATATTACAATTATAACATAATACACGGTATCCATACGGAAAATTCTCTCTTCTTAGTCTGTAAAAGAAATTTCCGCATTCTCTACGTTCTTTTCCGCCTCCTCCATAAATATGATCTATTGTTAATAATTCATAAATAGATTCTGAACAACACGCACATTTCATTAAGCCATTACTATAAGCATATAATGTTTGATACCTTAGTTCTCTTTGATATTTTTTATTTGGTTCTAATGCACGAGACGAAACGCATTTTTTACAAACTGACTCTAATCCAAATTTCACTCTTTTACGAACAGAAAAGAAGGTCGCGGTAAATGGTTTTACTTCTTTGCATCTTATACATTGGCGTTTCCTTGGTTTCGGTTTATTACGCTCAAATTCTCTATAACATACCATAGAACAAAACTTTTGTGGTCTACCTATTTTTGTTTGGTGTTTTTGATAAGTTTTAGATATTGTATATATTTTTTTACAATTTTTACATTTTAATTCTATTTGCGGCCCTTTTTTCTTATCTTTCATTATTTACCATCCTTTTACAATTTGTAAATAGTTTTATTATTATTATAGTCGCTAAATACAAGCTGTTTAATAGTAAAATTATGATTAGAAAAAATATCTGTACCAATCAAATAATCGCATAAATTTGGTTTAACGTAAGCCAATGTTAGATGTGGTATATACTCAGAATACAAATTGGTATGAGGCATAGATTTAAGTAACGAATTAATGCGATATAATTCCGATCCGCTAACATCAACTTTTATTACGTCGTATTCTTTATTAGAAAATTTAGATATTTTGCCAAGTGTAACCTCAAAGGGTTTAATATCATGCATATATTTTAATATATCTATCGGGTTTTCTGTATGTAAGCCAAACATTAAAGTAATATGACTTTCATTTTCATAACCATCTTCCGCAAGACTTTCAATAGGAATTAGTTCTTTGGTAATATTAGGTATATAATCAGCCCCATTTAACCACGCCATAACGCATGAAAATTTAGAAGCTCTTGTTAGACCAAAAATACTGAAAAATGCATCTGCTAATTGTGTGGGCATTTTAACTCCTATATTTATTTAAATTATAATCTACCATTTCTTCCAGAATTTGATGAAATTTTACAGAAGGCGTCCAATTTAATTTATTTTTTGCTTTAGAAGAATCACCAACTAATAAATCAACCTCGGCTGGTCGCATAAACGCCTCATTTTGTTCTACAAATTTCGACCAATCTAATCCAACATACCCAAAACATACGTCGAGCATATCCTTAATAGTATGAGTCTCGCCAGTAGAGATTACGTAATCATCTGGCTCTTGTTGTTGTAACATTAGATACATTGCATAAACATAATCTTTAGCGTGACCTATATCTCGTTTCGCGTTTAAATTTCCAAGAACAAGTTTATTATCAATACCTAATTTAATTCTGGCTGCCGAAGAAGCTATTTTTTGTGTTACAAAATGCTCTTGTCGTCTAATACTATCGTGATTGAATAATATTCCTGAACAAGCAAAAATATTATAACTTTCTCTATAATTTACCGTAATCCAGTGACCGTATAACTTGGCAACGCCATAAGGACTTCTTGGGTAAAATGGAGTTGATTCATTTTGTGGAGTTTGTTGAACCTTACCAAACATTTCAGAAGTTGAAGCCTGATAAAATTTAGAATCAGGATTATTTTTTCTAATCGAATCTAATATTCTTAGGACTCCTAATGCATTAACGTTTGAAGTATGTTCGGGATAATCCCAACTAGTTTTTACAAATGATTGGGCAGCTAGGTTATAAACCTCGTCTGGCTTAATATCCTTAATAATTGAGTCCATCGAAGATTGGTCTAACAAGTCGCCATTAACAATATTGATTTTATCAATTATCTGGCTAACCCTACTTAATTCTTTTGAAGAACGGTGCGGAGACAATCCGTAAACATTATATCCTAAACTTAACAACAACTCACACAAATAACTGCCGTCTTGACCGTACCATCCTGTAATTAAAGCTGATTTCATTTTACCCTCAATTTAAAACTATTAATATACTCTTGAAGTCTTGGTTGTGGAATCTTACTATTGATTTCTCTTAATGAATCTAGTCTGGAAACGCTATAAACCATTTCATTGTAATCATTTGTAATATATGAAAAATCAGTAATTCCATACATATTGATAATTTCAGAGATTTTAGTTCCTTGTCCGGTTCCAATATCTATTAGTCTGCTATGATTATAAACTTTATCAAAATTTTCTGATATATATTTAGTAATACCGCAAACATCATCGACATTAACATAGTCTCTTATTGAGTCAACTTTAGATATTTTAAGCTCTGTTTGTTTTATTATATGTTCTTCTATATTAGACATTAATGTATTTTTATGACCATCTCCATATACGTTTGCAGGACGAATTATAATAGTTTTAATACCATTTTTATCATACTGTCTACATATTTCTTCTGATAGATGTTTACTCATTGAATAATGATTATTATAAATATTTCCGTTGCAACAACTTGTACTGAAATGTATTACGTTCGCATTTTGTGTTTTGGCGAATTCAAACACATTGACCAAACCAACACAATTCGTTTTATATGCTAAAGCAGGATTTAGCTCGCATTGGTTTATTCTAGAGATGGCCGCTAAATTTATAATTAGGTCTATTTCTCGCGAAACATTAATTTTTTTTGTAATATCGTGACAATACAAATCTATTATATCATAGCCGATAACAGTGTGATCTTTAGAGAGCAAATTATATAGATGCTTACCTATAAAACCTTCGTTGCCAGTTATTAAAATGTTCATTTATAAACCTTTAATATTTCTATTCTATTATTATAGAACTGCATTCTTCATGGCCTCTAATCTATTCTTATACATTGTTGAATGAAAAAATTTTAAATTTCTTGGTATTCCTCTTACATCGTTTTTATGAGGATTATATTCGTATGGCAAAGATTGGCATCCTATATTTAGTAAGTCCTGTTCTGTTATTTTTAATGGCCTTATGTCTGGATTTATTCCCAATAAACTAATAAAAGACGCCTGTTCCCACCAATAATTATTGCTATGATATTTAGTAATATTCCATAAGTCATCAAACCAGATAGGCTTGTTTTTCAAGACCCATACACCAAGATTAGGAACAGAACCGTCTGGAGTATTATGTAATATAACACCACAATTACTTCCTTGTTTTATTAACTCCATAATATCTTCCGTATAATCTTTAATTATTACATCGGCATCTAACCATAAAATAGATTCGTATCCAATAGTAAATAAATCATTAATAGCAAATAATTTATACCAAGAGTACGGTCTATTACTATTAGTATGAGACTTAATATCGGTTAACCACTCTTCATCCATTCTTATATAATCATAGCTATGCAGATCGCCGTATTTTTTAAAACTTTGTTCAGCAAAATCTAAAAGTTCTTTATGAGGGCCGTATCCAAAAGATACTAGTGCTTTATTCATAAATAAACCTTCCATTCATTAGGACAATCTCTACCAGCTAACGACTGTCTTAAAAAATCATTATAAGATGGCTCAACTGGTTTTTTTGACAATTTTAAGCCAGCACTTTCTACCGATAAACTTCCTTTTTTAAAATTACAGGATTTGCAGGAAGAAACAACATTAGTCCAACAGTGCGGATTTCCCGGCAACTTACGAACTCTCCATTCATGCCTACTAACTACGTGATCTATAGTTATATTTTTGTCACTTAACTGCCTTCCACAATAAACACACATATATTTGTCGCGATTAAAGACATTGCGTTTTTTGAGCGGCACTTTTTTGCGTTTTTTAATAAACTTAGTGGTCTTCATAATCGAGGGTATTTTAAATACCTTGCCGCCAGCAGAGCGTACAGTTTTATCTTTGTAATATTCTACTACTTCAAGACCTAACTCAGGAACGTCATTGTTCAGCATTTCTAAAGTAATAGCTCGCTGCCACGTTATGATTTTTAGGGCAGAGTAATCTATATTTAAGACTAGGGTTCTATAGTTTAGCATATTGGTTACACAATCTAATTTCCATACTTATACACACCCTCTTTTATACCATTTTTACTACCATCAAACTCATACAATAATTGAAAGTCGTTTGGTGCGGTTTGAGCAGAGATAAGAAATGTGTTATCTTCTTTACCAAAGTACCTAACCCACGACCAAAACTTATTATAGTCGAAACCCTGGTCTTCGTAAACCGTTCCTTGCATCGGCGGGTCACAATAAACCAATAAATTTTTGGGCCGTATGACAGCAAAATCAGCCACCCCAAACTCGACTTCGACAAGTTTTTTTCCATCCTGAATCAAAAGTTCGGCCCTAGATTTTATGGCACGCTGGTCGTTATCAAATTCACCGAAAAATTGGCCGTCATCAGAACAACAATAACCAATAAAGCCGCGTCTGGCTGATGGCATATGATTTTTCTCCTGCAAATAAGCATCTAGACTTACCTGCGTAGGAGGCTTCCATTTATTAATTACGGCCTGCCACATAACAATTAAATCTTCAGATATATCAGAGCATATTTTATGAGTAGTAGATTTTATCTTTTTAGTGACCCCACAACCACCACAAAACGGCTCTAAATAACAGTCGTATCTATCTGTCGCCAGAAAAGCGTCTATAATTTGGGCGATTTTTACTTCTGTAGATTTTCTTTGTCCGAATATATACATTACCAGCCCCTTACAGGTTTGTCGTTGGCCGCTTCTCTTTCTTCATATTCTTCTATTTTCTCTATAATCTGAGCAATAAATGGACTTCTTAAAATATCCTTCTTGCCAAGTTTACATATACCAACGAACGGCAAGTCTTTTAATATATCGAAATAATCAGAGAAGGCTCCTTTTTGATAATTATTAAGGTCCGTTTGGCGAATATCACCTGCAATTATGAGCCTGCTGGACTGGCCTATACGAGTTAAAATCAACTTGATTTGCTCGAAAGTAAGGTTCTGAGCCTCTTCTATAATTACAAAAGCGTCATGTAAAGAACGGCCTCTTAAAAACGCACAAGGTATGACCTCAATAGTCTTATCTTCTAACCAATGTTTAACCTCTTGTTTGGAAGCACACATCTCAAGGGCCTCCATAACGGGTATGAGATAAGGCTCTATTTTCTCCTGCATACTACCAGGAAGCTCGCCCATCTTTTCTCCGCAGGCTTGTACGAGCGGCCTACTAATATAGATTTTCTTAATTTCGCCCTTACGTAAATATTCGATTGCCAAAGCGGAGGCTAATAATGTTTTACCAGAACCGGCTGGACCACATACTAAAGTAATTACCTTCTCTTTCATAATATTCCAAAGAATTTGTTGATTTTCTGTTTTAGGTTCTATACGCCTTTTGGGCATAGTCTCCTTAATAACTTGTTCTCTAATAGCCTCGAAATCGTCTGTCTCTATTACATGTTGTTTTTTTACACGTTTTCTGCTCATAGTGACCTTTCTATATTAAACTACATACTCCACCAGCACAAGCTATTGTTTCAGTAATTGTCGTCTCATCCGTTTCTTCTATTAAATTATTATAATCCACATCAACATATTCTCTTTTTAAATCCAACCATAATTTCCAGTTATTAACCTCTTTCATTAAATAACAGCATTTTTTCATATCGTTATCACAATATCTATTTGAGAATTGAATAACACGTCTCTTCCAATCCTGCTGTTCAGGATTTCCTTCTAAATTATTGTATAAAACATAATCACAAGCATTAAATAAATTGTTTTCAAAAACTCTTAATCCATCCACGATCAGGCCAGAAGCCATTAAAGACCCCTCTCCATACTTATTTATTATTTCTTTTGGAGTTAGTACATGAGTAAATGGTGCTTGTTGGTAGTCTAAATCTCCAGAGTTTGGTAATAAACTTATACCAGCGAAACTCTCTCTATTATTATAGATATATTTAGTTACATCATCCCATTCTTCATCTTTAATGTGTATAGTATTTGAAACATTATGCATTAACCAAGGTTTGACGCATTTTTTTGCATTTCGGCCATATTTGACCCAATTATTTTGAGTCAGTTTTACTATCTCTAATAAATCTATTGCAGATAGATCGTTCTTTGTTTTAGCACCATCCGGAACCTCAACACAGAATGTAAGGACGTTGTCTGTCTTATTAGCAGACCATACACTCTCTTCTACTGCTAATGGATTGTATTTTTTAAAAAACTCGCCAGGAGCCTCCATTTTATTGGCCTGAACTCTTCTAAAATATCTTTTTGCATGATGAGGATGAATTCCACTAGCGGTTCCCAAGATACAACTAGTGCTACCAGCAGGTTTAACGCAAGTTGTTCTTGCGGCAGTATTTATACCTATTTTTTCGGCTATTTCTTTATTAGTTTCTTTAATAAGAATAGCCATTTTTTTCTGCATTTCTGGATTAAGGATTACATCAGGAGAATCCATAATTCCTGTAATAGAAACTCCAAGCAATGCCTCTCTTTCAGTAATAATTTTTGTAGCAGAATCCAGATATTTAAAATCAGTATATCCAGCTTGACATGTTCCAATAATAGCCGCAGCCTTAGCAGCAGTCATAAAATCCTCTTCATTTTTAATTTTCCTGCCATTAATTTCTGCTAAATTGCAAAACTGAAATCCCGATCTTCCATCTTCTGTATATCCATAAAGTCCGATTTCGACGCAAGGATTAAAAATAGCTTCTAAATCATCAACCCAAACAAACCCAGGTTCCCCAAATTCCTTGACCTTTTGTACTATATTTTTAAATTTGTCATAAGATACTGTTTTCTTATCCAAAACAACCGAATTGTTTGATCTAGCTCGTTGAGGATTATCTATAAACCAATTTCCAGTTTTTGCAGATAGCATATCTTCGTCATCTTCTGAGAATAAACATATTGTGGCAGAACGTCTAATACCGCCAGCCAAGACTGCATCGCTGCTATGCATTACAATATCATAGGCGTCTATAGGTTTAAGTTTATTTTGTTTATTATTAATACAATTATTCAGCAGATTTCTAATTATTTCTATTGATCTTTTTAGAGGCTCTGGGCCTGGAGCTTTTCCTCCGTATGATAACTCAGAACCCTTCAGCCTAATCAGCGAGTAGTCAAATTTAACACTTTTCCCATAAAAATCTAAAAAATCAGGATGTTTAAAATACGTTGCAAATAAAACTCCAATAGCATCAGACCATCCTTCTATAGTATCCGGTATGATAAAAATCTTTTCATTTTCTGAATTAATATCAGGCCGATCAAATTCTGGTAGTTTTGCAATATGATGTTTTTGAACACTAAAACCTACCCCACAACCACACAAAAGTAAATATAACGTCTCTTGAAAAAAACGAAGTCTATCACAATATCCACTAACACAATTATAAATTCTTGCGTTATGTTGTAATATGGCCTTTCCTCCAAACTGCAACGCTCTTTGCGACCCAAGAACTCTTTTATTTCTCACTTGATTGAAGGCCCACTCTATCTCTTCTTTGATCTGCGGATATTTATCCATATGCATTTGTTCAACACGTTTAACACATTCTAACCAATTTTCTCTTTTTTTCTTATTTTTATTATATTTTGCATATTTAGCTATAAATGAGTATTCTTGTAACGCTTTCAAAGACATATTTCCTCCAATATAAAACCCCTCCTAAGAGGGGGTTGATTTTAATAGCGGCTATAAAAGAAGTAGGATGGCCGCTGTTCGATGGTTCCGGCGAACCGAAAACCCATTTCTTTAATTTCCTACACTTAAAATATACACCGATTTTTTGATTTTTATTTTTTCGACCAACCAAAAGGAATAAGAGGTATTTCGGCCTCTTCTAACTTCTGTACACCGATTGGTAATTTTTGTATCCATTCAGGACAATTTTCTACAAAACCATCAAAATGATGTACGTATGTTACTGCCATAAATTCACAATAAAAAATGGAAAAACGGCCTAATGTTTTTACACAATTATTGTAATCATAAATTACTTTAGATATACCAGAACCTATAATAGCATTTACGCACTCATTACATGGCATAAAAGATATATAAATAGTTGCTCCATCAAGACTTACGCCATTTCTAGCAGAATTGTAAATTGCGTTTTTTTCCGCGTGACTCACATAGTCATATTTAAGTGGCCTTTTATATCGTTCAGGATGATGATTAACCTTTCTAGGAAAATCATTATATCCAGTAGTTAATATACTATTGTTATCAGATACAATAATACAGCCGACCTTGGTATCGGGGTCTTTGCTTTTGGCCGCTACTGACGGAAGCATATTTATAAAATATTCATCCCAATTCATTAATCCCATCCTTTCGGATTTTTAATTAGCATGGAAGAAATTCTATTGTCCGCAACAACCTCTTTATCTCCATTATTAATCCGTTTTAAATAACTAAATAATTCAGTCCACTCATTAAACATATGCTCATGCGGGATAAAGCCGTAATACCATAAAGAAATATCTTTTTTACTGCCGCCCTCAACTAAAAATACCGGTTTTTTCAGATTATTTCCGACGATAATTTCATGTGGCACACCAACAGACTTAACATTTTTAGGAACATACGCCACAATAATATCTGCACGATCAACTAACCGCAAATCAATTCTGACTATACGGCGGAAAATCTCGTTAAGTTTATCGTAATCGCCAGCTTCTTTGGCGGCGGCCACCTCTTTAAAATGATCCTCGCAATTCTCTTCATCATCATAAGGGTCATGTACTAATAGTCCAAACCTCTCTCTTAATTCTTCCTTAATAATATTTCGTGTACTATGCCATACATTATTTTCTTGTACTATTGCCTCGATAGGAGATGATAAATATACTTTTTTCCCTGCTAATAGGCCGCCCTGCGGCCATAGTGGAATAGTTTTAGTTTCACATTTATCAATATTATGATATAACCAATTGGCATAGCTATTTAATGAAAAAATACATTCTTCTTTAGTTTGATATGGTCCATACCCTAATAATCCAGCCTCATCCCAAAAATAATATCCAGGCTCGCACACCCTATCTTGAATAGTTTTTGTTTGATCGACATAAAACACATGTTTCTCAATCTCATTTTCCGTCATTTATTATTTCCTCGTTTATTACCTTTTTTCTTCCTAGATTTCTTAAAAATCCTATCCCAATTGTCAGAATACTTTTGATAAGATACGGAGAGCGGCCTTTTTTTATCACCTTTTCCTGCGGAGCTAGACATTAGAATCCTCCATTATCGAACATAATTTTAATTGATATTTATAACTAACTTCTTCTATTTCTTTAATAAATTGTGGTGGAAGATAATGACTCTTTTCGTTTGTTGAATGCTCAAATGTAAGCCTATATATAAATCTATTAGGAAATAATATTTTTTCTAACGCATCTTGATCGATATTTTCAATACAAAAATCAATTTCGTATTTTTCTTCTGGTGTTAATTTATGCATTTATTTTCTCCAACAAAGTTTTACTAGAGATTAGCCCGGCGTCTTTTAGTTTTAAATATTCGAGAGTTCTATTAGTAATAATATACTCATTAGTCGATAACATTGCTGGTACATAATCTATAGTCTTGTTTACAGGAAGAAAATAAGTAGAAGTGGCCGCCGCTACAGCCTTAAATAAACCGCGTCTGTTCATAAATCAACCACCCTTAATACTAATCCATACTCTTTTGCCAAATTAATCATATGAGTAGAGCCTTTTGAAGAGTTTCCGCCAATTCTAAATACTATGCAATGAGTAGCGATTTTGGCCATCTGTTCATTTCTTCGATAGCCTGCTGACTTTCCAAACCTATCCCAATCTGCTGGCATTTCATAACAGTAATAGCCGGTGTCTCTAGCATATCTATATCCAAGCATATCTGCACCGCGAGCCATACCACTAATAATTTCTACCGGAGTATCAAGAGTAGTAATACAATGGACGCCTATAAAATTATCTACTTCTTTTGTAAGTAATTCATAGTCGTGAAAGTCGCGTGAACCCGCTATAATTAGCTTCATTTAAGATCATCCCGCATAATAATTGCAGCATCTTCTATAGATACTAAAACAACATTATCTTTATTGGATAACTTGCACCTTAACGATTCCGCACAAATATTGTCATCAAATTCCCATTCATTATAATCATTCAATAAATAAAGGTTATACGAGTCGTAATTAACCCGTACAACCTTATGAAGATTGCGTCTAGTGTAGTCTTGATCCCAATAGTAAAATTTTTCAAGATTTGGTATTGACATAATTCCCTCCATTTCTTCTTTATTATAGAGGGTTTGGGCGTTTTGTCAACCGCTAGTAAGGGTGAATTGATAAGTTAAAAGCGAACTAGAGGCCACTCTTCCTGGGGATACCAATCGGTCATCAAATTGCGGCACCAAATCGACAAAATGTTTTGAAAAACACCAGCTAATAATAGAACTGCATACAGGATAAGGTTCATCTTCTAATTTATCGTCATAATCGGCTGGATTGGCAAAAAGTAGCCGGTATGAAAAGAAACCGCGAACAGCCATAGCCCATATTCTGGACCATCCATAAGGTAAACCGGTTAGACCGCGAAGCTCGTTAGTTAATAATTTGCCGCGAAAGAATATTTTTTCTTGTTTTCTAGACTGAGTTTCGCAATCCCAAACAGACTTCATAAAATATGGAGCAGGAGCAAAAACATCAATGTGGCCGTTAAACTGTTTTACATAATTCCTTAAATTAACAGCACGACTTCCTATCCACTCCTTAAATTCTAAACACTCTAGCGTTTCCGGCATTCCCATTCTAGAATAGACCCAAGACGCCAAGCCTACATGAGAATACAATGAATCGCCATATGCACGAATTAAACCTGAAACCCAAGACTTAGGTTTTCTAAACAATAGAACGTCACCCTCTTTAATATGTCCTAATGCGTCATTATATTTAATAAAGCATAAATCACGCATATAAAACTCCTAGTCTACTCTCTCAACAGAACCTAAAAATCCGACAATTTCATCATTAACTCTGATTGGGGTCGCCGTACATTCTATATTTGTAATCTGGCCGCTCTTTCTGTTTAAATATCTATACCTCATTCTAAAAACCCGCTTCATCTTGGTGCAGCTATTCCATTCTTCTAACACTTGATCTTTATCGTCTGGATGTATTGCTAAAATCCAGTTAAACCCTAATAATTCTTCCTCTGCTAATCCGGCTAATTCTGAATATTTTGGCGTTAACGATATACACTCGCCGTTCTGATTTGTCTCGAAAAAACCTATTCCCTTTGCACCAAGACCAATACTGTTTAATAAAATTCTGTGTTTTTCATCAATTTTTAATATATATTTAGAGTGGTCATTTATATCTTTTTTAATCGAGTTAATAGTATCTTTTAATGTAGAGCCGCCGTTCGGCCTTAACTCCTTTTCAATAAAGCTAATTTTTCCCATTGAAACATGGACAGCTTTAAAGAAATTATATATCGCTACGCATCCTTGAAATATTGGATATAATCCAAATTTAAAGAAGAATATTGTAGACGTTATAAATAATAGAAATAATCCAAAATAATAAAATCCAGAAAAATAAGGATTATCTTTGAAAAAATCCATGAGCGGCTGCACTATCGAGTCCATAATTAACTCCTATAAAAAAGGGCGTGATGAATACCACGCCCTAATAAACAATATAGAATTATTTGTTAGAATTAAAGAGTTCTAGAACTATAATCTTTATTCGTTGGCGTACCGTATTGATTGATAGTCAATTCGCCAGGAACACTATTTGTGTAAACTGCCGCATCGTCAGTACCAAAAGATAATGTTCTGGTAGTTTTTGTAGCGGTATACGTTGGTTGACCATCTCTATTGGCTTGCCATCTTAATTGAGATAAGAAAGTGGTCTTCATACCAGTGATGCTATGAATAGAGCGTCTTTGACCGTTATCTGAACCACCGCTAAGAAGTGCCGTGTTAGACAATCCTGCGATCATTGTGGTAATTCTACGAATTATAAAGCTGGTAGCGGTCATAGTACCAAAAGTACCACCATTTTCTGCAATTACCATATTAGGCATTCCCTCGACTAATTGAGGAGAACCTACATAATCATTATCACCAAGACCCTTAGAAGCGAATCTTGAGTCTGCAATAGTTCCGGCGTGACGAATCACACCATAGTCATTTTTTGTGCTGGTTGCTGTTACAGCAGTAGTACCGTCATTTTGAACAATAGCCATATTATATACTCCGATTTTAAATCGTTTATTCCTGTTATCCTAAAAAAATCAGTCCGTTCCTAAGTATTAATACACCTATTTTTTAACATCATCAATATTTTTCAATAGAGAATTTAAATCAGATGTAAGTATATGATCGGCCAGCCCATATTTTATAACTTCATCTGCATCTAAATACCAGTCGCTTTTTTTCTCTAAAGTCTTACGTAGAAAGGACTTAACCTGTCTTTCCGTCTTATCTTTAAAGGATAATCCGGATTTGCAGGAGGAATAATATATATCGTACAGCTTTTGAAGATACCACTTGGCCGACTTTATGGTAGAAACGGCTGTTTTCGTCTCCGTCTCCTCAAATGAAATATAGCCTTCGTGTATTAAGAATACTGTCGATGGATATATTAAGCGAATATCTGGTGCTTGAGCAATCACCGTTCCCATAGAGGCGGTCATACCACAAGTAATCATTATCGTTTGCGATGCCGAACTTTTGATAGCATCATAGATACCAAGGCCGAGCGACATATCGCCACCCATACTTTGGTTATATATAATAATAGGGTCGTTTGATATATTATTTAAAAAGTTAATATTCTTAACAAATGTAACGGTAGAATCTTCATCTATATAATTATAAAGATATATTTCACGATGTAGAATATCCACAGAATAAGTCTGTAGATGTTCCAAATACGTAGAATAATCTTCGTCAAAATTACTATTCTGTTGATTCATTTTGGGCCGCTTTTCGTATTTTCAACATACGCTCTCTTTGGTTAAGATATTTGACCACATTTTTCTGTATAGCGACAAACACTTCTGAGGGTTTCCAATAACGGGCCACAGCAATTCTAAATCTATATCGCGTAAAAACATGCAGGATTTCAACGCCGGGCGTATCTTCTATTATTTTTCTTACGCCTTTTGTTAAATCGAAATTAGTATGGGCGATCCAAAAATTAAAAAGCCGGTAAGTATCTGTATATTCATCTAGAACAATAATGCCCAGCGGCGTAAACAATGCGTCTACTTGGCCGACCCCATCCTTTTGTTTATGATGTTCAATTTCCTCTGCTAATACCTCGTCAAACTCGTCGTCCTGCGGCGGAATATCTTCTTCATAAAGTTCATCTTCAATCGGGGAGTTTTTTATAGCTTTGTATGGATTTTGGGCCTTAGTCCAGGCCATTTTATATTTTTTATTCATCTCCAGGGAACCCTTCAAATTTAATAAATTGTGTAGGTCTAACAACTAATTCGTCTTCATCATCAGCTTGTGGTTTAGAATTTAATTCGGCGTCTTTTACTAATTGTTTTATCGATTCTGTCCACATATTTAGAATATTGTCGATATAATCAGCACAATCCGGAACCTGTTCAGCATAATTTTTTAAACACGTATATATATTTTGACAATAAGCTCCGGTATTTAACTTCTGTAGCATTTCTACTACATACTCAGGCTTAGGTCGTGAATTACCAGATATGTACACCAGTGGATACATTGAATCTTTAGATATTACAAATTGTAGGCTAAAATTAAAATCTGTTATTTCGTCTTCCATAATTCATCATCCTCTTCTCTAAGTTGTAAATATTGATTGTAATTTATATAATTATATGGATGTATTAATTCAACATATTTACTAATATCAGATTCATAAATTATCTTAACAACCTTTTCTCCGCGTTGAGTCGATACGTAAATATCTAATAATCTAGTTCCATTAATTTGCGATGGCTTAAATCCGGTTATTTCTTCAAAAAGTGCGTCACGCTCCTTCTCTATACTTTCTTTAATCTCCTTTATTACCAACCTATTATTATTTGATATATAGAATATTTGATTATCATTATCACTATCATCATAAGCCGAAATTACTAGCTCGATATATTTACGCATCTTTTCAGTTCCTTCATAGCACGATTTAAATTTTGATTTACGGCCTGCTTACTAATTCCATGCTCCTTACCTATTTCCTCATAAGTCTTTCCATCTATATAATAGTCTTTAATAATAGCAGACTTTTTTGGAGGTAATTTTTTAAGTAAAATGCTAACAAGCTCTTTATTTTCATTATTTTTCGAGTCGTCCACTTGTTTTTGATCGAGTAAATCATAAAACTCGGATATATCGACTGACATACATTTATTTTTACTATTTTTTAACTTTCTAACTATTTGTTGAATAAAACCTTTCGCATAGCCATTCACAAATGTATTTCTGCTTGCTGTATTATTTGGATCATAACGCCAGTCAGCCAGCATATTAGCGTATGCTATTAAAGAAATCACTTCGTCGTCGTTAGCCAATCTCATTAAGTAACTTGGATACATTGCCTTACAAAAATAGATAATTTGTTTTTTAGCATCTAATAGATATTCATCTAGTCGTTTGAACTTAACATTTGTCTGGAAATTATTCTTATTCATCTTTATAACAGGAAGCATTTTTTCTCCTACATTACCACATCGAATTTAATTGGTGTATGACACAGATAATTTTGCAATTGATAGTCCTTATGAGTCCAGTTTACATATAAGCCTTCATTTCTAAGAATAAATGGTTCGTTATTAGTAATTTCTAAAGTTGGTAATTTGCACGGCATTCTAGAAATAATTTCATTAGCACCTTCAATATGATTTTCATAAATATGTACATCTTCAAAATTTGCAGTTAATCTGCCGGGAGTTAAGCCGCTAAATTTGCAGAAGAGAAGTAGTAGGGCCGCGTATGTTACCACGGTCTGATTGCAGATCAGGTCTACTGATCTTTGAGTATAGGTAAGATTTAACATTCCATCAATATGATTTAACTGAAATCCGGTATGACACGGCGGCAATGCCATCATATGTAATTGGTTGGGGTTCCAGTACGAGACTACCATGCGGCGACTATTAGGGTCGTTTTTCAGAAGCTCGCATACATATTGTAGTTGATCGAAACCTCTGTCAGTCCCATTTCTAGTTTTTGTCCCGGTATATTGCTCACCAAACCTCCTAAATTGCCATGAGTAGCCGAGCGGCCCTAAGTCGTCTTCCTTAATCTGAAATTGTTTTATTTCTTCTGGCCTTAGCCTTCTATATTTCCCAGACAAAATATCATTTTCAGTTATATCTAAAGAGCGTATTGGCTTGCAATTATCATCCATATAGTTAGGAAGTTTTTCGGGATTACACCATAAATCCCAATACTTACAGCCGCGTTCTTGAAACCATTTTTTAGAGGTTACGCCATTTAAAAAACCTTCAAGTTCAATGAGAGTAGATTTAATAGGAAGGCGGCGATGTGTCATTAATGGAAAACCTTCCGACATATCGTGAATTAAAGTGGCACCAGATACGGTTTTACATTTAACTCCGGTTCTATTAGATTTCCATATTCCTTTTTCAAGAATATTTTCAACCAAATCTAGATATTGCCATTCTATATTCATTAAAGCCCCTTAGTCTTCAATAACAATTGAAACGCCTCTTCTCTTGTAAAATCAGCAGCCATTAATGCTTGCAGATGAACTTTATACATATTGGCTATTTCCGATGATATTTCAGGAAGATATTCGGAAGTAGATACGGTAGATAGTAATTTCTTACATGCTTTTAAAGCATTATCTACAGCTTCATTAATTTGAACCTGTGCTTTATCATCGTTTAACAATGCTAGTAATTGCATATAAACTTCGTAATTATTCATTTTTTCTCCATAGGTAAAGAAATTTTTGTAATCATTGCAACAGCAGCGTCCCAGCCTAATTCAGTAGGCTCAAATCTGGCAAATGGAGCCGGTTTATTTTTGTCAGAAAAATGCGGGTCTATAGATTTAGCATTAATAATATCATATATAGTTACAGGACATTTATATACCAAAATCTTATTACCTTCAAAATTTTTACAATTCGGATAATTTAATTTAACAATAATAAAACCATTATATTCGTAAAACTTAGTAATTTTAAAATTGGTCGGGTCTGGATCATTAAACTCTTTTCTAACCCGATCTTCGCAGCTTGAACAAGTTCTATTTCTGCCAATATAGATTCCCATTTTTTCTTTAAACCTCATTAACATTTTATTTAGTTCTGCATTCCTATATTCAGAATGACTAAATTTATTCATCGAAAAAACCCAATATCTTCTTAGCCGTATTCTCCCAACTAAATTGTTTGGCCGTTTTTATCCCATTCGCGTTAACATAATCGGCGGCCATATTCTCATAACAATGTTTCATTTTCCCTGCTAAATCATGTATTTGTTTAATACCTATTTTAGCCCATTTGCCAATACCTGTTTTAAACCACTTGTTATCTGAGGCCATCTCTAATTCATCAATCTCTATTAAGTCAGAATTAGCAGGAGAAAGATATTCAGTGTGGGCTGAATAATTAGTGGCTATGACGTGTTTTCCACAAGATAACATTTCGAGGGCTGGTAGGTTAAAACCTTCCGCCCTTGCCGGGAAAACGCCAACGTCCGCCTGTATCATAATTTGTGCTATCTCAAATTGAGATTCTACTCTCTGATTAATCAATTGAGTTTTGGCCCACAATTTATTGTATTGCGGAGAAAGTATGCGTTCTGACCACCAACCACGCTCTTTTTCGTCTAAAAAAATGTTGGGTATACACATCCATAATTCAACATCATCTTCTTTATTAAAAGCTATATTAAAAGCCTCTACTATTTCCAATGTTGATTTACGAGTTTCGGCCTTGCCTACATGTAAGAAAACTCTGTTTTGATTTTTTCTTTTTAGATTTTTAGGTAATACTTGCACGTTTTCATTAAAAATATATCGATCTACACCTAATGGCGAGTAGCCGCACTTCTCAATACCATTGTCACTTAGGATAGACTCGCCCCATTTTGAACATGTTATAACTTTGTCGCAAAGTTTGAGGTGACTTAGTTGGCGTGGAGTGAATTTATCTAACTCGAATGCCGTATACCCTATATGTTGCTTACTGCCAATCTTTTGAGCTAAGTCGTCAGCATGATAAATTCTTAGAGAGTTTGCGTCAGATAAATTAGATTGGTCGAAATACTTGTTGATAAAGGGCATATATTCAGCAAATATGCTGGGAACTAACTCTACTCTTCCAATAGGCAGTATAGTTAAATCAACTTTGAGTCTAATTAATTCCTTAATGATATTACATGACATAATACCATAAGAAAGACTATTGATTGGGGCTTGTATGTTGAGTTTCATATTACAGATTTGGTTTATTGGATTGGATATTAATAACAACTTTAACTAAATCTATAGAAGCATTAGAATTACCTGGAAAAAGACAGCCGGTTGCCAGTTCTAGTGCATGTGCGTCTCCGTGAACATCATATGTTTTCATATACACAGCACCCTTTGAATTAGGTCCTGAATATCTAAATGTATCGCCACACTTTAATTGACTAAATTTTGTCGCATTAAAACTGCCGCCCAACCAATTAACTTCCGCCATAATTTACTCCTCTATATATTTAGAAATATCTTTTTGTTTTAAAAACTTATTTGCACTACAGTTAATCACATATTCGCCAAGATGATCGTATTTACCGCATTTTTGACATTTTTCAGGCGTAAAAGTGCCGCCTATCCTATAACAATATTTGTTCTTAGGAATACAATTATAACATAACAAAACAGTATTACGCTGATTCATCCGTATCATTTCCACCATCGTATTTCTTGAATAACTTTTTTAAACTGAGACTCTGTAAAAGATTGTTTAAAAGAATTAACTCCAGAAATACACCAAACTACATTTCCTTTTGTATAACCCAAAACAGGATTTTTACGATCAACAGAAGGAGAGTCCCACGCCTGAAATCTGGGCTGTTTGTATTTAGACTGCATAGGAATACCAGTATAATAACAAAGCCCACACTGTTTTTCCCATAGTTTATACATAAAGTTAGAATCTATATTAAATTTTATAAATCTTTTCTTAGCGTTATTTTTTATTGAAACAACCCTATTATTAATATAATATTTTATATTTCCATTTGCAAAAGCCTCACTCTTTCTTTTACATCTATCTTTTTCAGCCTTGATTACTGATGGATGCGAATTATAACAATCTCTACACATCTTCGCTACTCCGCCAGAACCATTGGGGTTCTTATTAAACAAAGTTAAATTTTTCCATTTTTTACAACGAAAACATCTTTTATTATTTCCTTCAACAACAGAACATCTATGTAATTTTTTTACGTCACGAAATTCTCGATAAATACTTTTTCCACAACCAAGACAATTAACTATAACTTTTTTATGAGAGCCACTAACTAATTCTGAAGTATTATAACCCAATATTTCTTTAGTAAGAACTAAATTTAATTCTACAGGAGAAAACATATATTATCAATACCTAATTTGATGAAATTAATTCGTGTCTATCTTCCAGTAGAACCGAAAGACCCGCTACCTCTATTTGTCTTTTCTAACTTCTCTACCCAACGTGCTTTAAATTGAGGTACTGGAAGAATTAAAAATTGTGCAATTCTATCGCCGGGCCGAATAGTAATATCATTATCTGACAAATTATATAGGATTACCTGAATTTCGCCAGTATATGAGCGATCCAGAACTCCGGCTAACTTCGTAATATACTTACTGCCCATACCACTACGGTCAAACACAACCTCGCCATAACCCTTTGGAACCGACATTGCAATTCCGGTTTTAAATTTATGGCCACTTTTTGCTTTTAAAGTATAAGAGTCTCCGACAAAATCTTCGTCCGCAATACAGTACAAGTCCCACCCCATATCATCTTCATTTGATTTGGTGGGAAGTTTACCATTAGGGTCTAATTGTTCTACCTGTAAGTCTAAAGACTGATCGAAAAAATTATTATCAAAAGCGGCAGTTGTAAAACTTGAATTCAGTTCTCCATAATCATTTCCATTAGGACCAACACATATAATTTCATCACTCATTCTTTTCCCTTTGTATTATAACAACCCTTTTTATACAATGCGGCAAAACCGCCTTCTAACATTTTCTCAGTAACCAAATCTTCACCAGCCCACATCGTCGCCAAAACACGATTAAAGCTCTGTATATCCATCAGGGTAACGCCGTTATGAGCAGGAATAAAGATGATTAGTTCCTTTCCTGCTAATATTTTAGCAAGATTTTCCTTGGCGTCAACCCCCTCTTGCGTGTTCTTTTCTGGAGCGTTAAACTCAAGTTTTGATTCGTTTGGATGGACCAACCTTACCGCGAAACGTCTTTTGAATTCTACTAAAACAGTATCTCCATCAATCACATCGATCAAATCGACATGAGTAGAAAAACCAAGAGGCGGCATTGTTTTTGCCGCCTCTACATCTTTTTTAATTATTTTGCGTTTTTTAGCCATACTAACCTCTTAAAATGCGTTATATCAGAATCGAACTGATGATTACTGTTTGGAAGACAGCCGTGTTACCGCTACACCAATAACGCGATTCGCCCGTAGGGTTTACACCTACATCTCCACGTCCAACGCGGGCTTTAATTAAGCTAGGGCTGGGAGAGAGTTTAATCTTAAATCGTTACTACGTCGTTTGAATACGTTCCTGGTCCTTAAAGTGGACCTGGGCTACCGCATACCCCAAATTAATTAGATGGCGGTGTTAACACCATCTTTATCTCCTCTAAATCTTTCTTAATTGTCGCAATGTCAGATTCAATTATTACAACCTTATCCTTAACTTCTTTTAAGGCAGGTAAATTATTAACAGCATCATTAACGTATGGAGTTGCCACATATGTTAAAAACACCCATATAATACTCCATATCTTAGCTTTATGTTGTGCATATACATCTTTCCAATTCATACTAAGTTCCCCATTTTTAATTTTAACTTCCGTTTCTTTAATTTTAGACCTAGTATCCTTTAGACCTCTAAGAAATTTCAACATATTCATTTTTAGTCCCCTATACTATAAGCCGATATAATACGAATCGAACGTATATTACTAGTTAGCACCAGCATACCTTCCACGATATATTTTTATTTCCTCGACTGGGAAATGTTAAGTGTGACAAGTGTTGATAAGAGTTTTTTGGAGATTTTAACATAAATCAATGTATTCCTATCTATCATTCACACTAGTGTTCGCGGCTGGACTCGAACCAGCACCTTTACTTCCCAAAAGTAATGTAATCCAATCTATTTATTTGCGGCTGCAACAAGTGTTTGATTAGACTAGTTTTAACGTTCTACCATTAAACTACGCGAAACATATAAGAGGAACAAATATTCGTAAGACACTTTTTTAATTTAACAGATTAATGTAATCCTACAGTTCATTTCCTCTTGTATCAATCAAGAAGCGTCCATAGCTTCCATTTCTATTATAGACGAAGATTGGTCTTGAGTCAAGGCTTCCAAAGAAATTTTTTGAATCTCTTTTACCCAAAAATCATTAGAACCTTCGTTATTTTCAATAAACTTAGCGATAATATCAAAACACTGATCGCTCCAACCTCCAATTTGCAAAATGTCCCTGTTCTCGGACACTTGTGAATTGTTACGAGGAGTTAAGTCAATACAGATCAATTTAGCCGCCTTGTTTCTCTTTTTATATTTAGTCCATTCTTCCATCATAGATGTGCCACGACCTCTTAAATTAGCTGAATAAGTAAAGTAGGAACCTGAATTTCTAGTATCAAACCAACTTTCGTTGTCAGATATAAAAATTACAGTATTTTCTTTAGCATTATTATTGTTTAGATATTTTAATGCACAAGAACAATCTGTTCCACCGCCACCAAAACCGGCTAATTTAGCAGCATTTGTCATAATACTATCTCTGCCATTTAATTTCGTGCTATGCACTCTGGTATCAAAAGGTATCACATTTGCATCTTTATTAGTACGTAATATAGCCGCACCAAATAAAGCGGCAACATCTATACATCTTGCTTTAGATGGAACTCCGCTATTTCCAGTAATTGCACTAGACATAGAGCCTGATGTATCAATACATATATTTACACCACCATTAATTTTAGGAATATTATCTACAGAAACTTCCATAGCATCTTGTAACGCCTCAGTAATTTCTACAGGCATATTTCCTTTAGCATTCAAAAATGCCATTAATAATTGATAAGGATATACGTTAGACTTTTTGATACAATGTTTATCTCTAAGTCTTTCAGCCACAACGGTTTGTAATTTTGAATTATCAAAAACCTTATACTTTAAAAAGTTATTGAGATTCATCCGTGTTAACTGCCAACTTCCAGTTTCAGCCTGCGAACTCCATAGGCTACGCAATTCCTTTTCATCTAAGATTGAATCCAACATTCTAAACTCTACTTTTGGGATTTCTCCTTTATGAGTAGACTTAAAATTCTCGTAATCCTGTACCAGTTTTGGCAGGGAAGAGAATTTATGCTTTCTAATTGTGACCCCATCCTTATCTTTCAATAAGTAGGATTTGGACCGCTTATCGAACTGGTAATCAAGAAGGTAAGCGAATAAGGCCGCCTTTTCCTCCGTATTTGGTTTTGGACGGGCCATCTTTAATACATCCTTCATTGTAGGATTATTGCCGATAGAACCTTTAAAAATAAAGTCCGACGATTTAACGTTAAACCAATCATTAATTGCTCGTCTAACGCATCCAGAACTCATATTTAAAACCTTACCGGCTTCACCCGAACGTCCGATTTGGACGAAATTACGAAGCATCTTTACATTGTTGATAACCATAGGAAAGATTCGTCTAAATAGTTTAGATTCTCCCCAAGCCGCCAAAACTGCACATAAATAAGCAGGAGTATCCTTCATATAATTGCAGTTACGAGCATATAACGCTACTTTTGCAACAAATTCTGGATTTCCGCGTAATTTCTGCACATACTTTTTAACTAGCTCCAGATTATCTTGAGCAGAAGCATAATATGTACTATTGAATGTCCCGGTACAAACTAATTGTGCTAGGGCGTGCATATCAGACATTTCGTAAGCTATTCCGCCAGCACGGTTTACACTTGTAGCCACAGGAACATTAACGCTCTTATTAGAAAACAATTTTTTATTAGCCATTTTTCTATTTCCTTCCTTTAAGTCCTATTAGTAATTAATTAAAACGGAATCTCATTCTCTACCTGAGTTTCTGCTGGTTTAGCGGCTTTCGTTGCAGTTTTAGCCGGTTTGGTGGCCTTTGACTTAGTGGCGGCTGTATTTTCCTCCTGCTCACCTCCACCACTCTTACTGCCCAACATACGCATATTTTCGCACACTACGCCCAACTTAGAGCGTTTTTGACCATCAGTTTCCCATTGATCTAGCTTTAAACGACCTTCGATCAATACCGGAGAACCTTTTGATAGGTATTGGCCTGCGGTTTCAGCCTGCTTACCCCACAATGTAACATCAACAAAAACAACATCTTCTACCCATTCGTCAGTCTTACTATCTTTTCTACGCTCATTAACAGCAAGACCAAGCTCTGTAACCGCAGTACCACTTTGGAGATACTTTACTTCAATATCTCGCGTAATATTGCCCATTAAAATACATTTATTATACGACGCCATCTTTCATTTCCCCTTTTCTTAATAAATTAAAAACGTATATTCTTTAGTAACTTCTGATTTCTTAACTTTTATTTGAACATTGTCTTCTGTAATACCTAGTCTGTTTAACAAATTACGAGACAATCTAATATCGCCGCGAGAATCTGGTTTTGCGGTAACGTATCTATTTAACACCATTACTGATATTGGTTTATATTTACGTACCAATTCTCTTGGTAAATTTAGTCCGGCTTTGTTTAATTTGCATTTTCCAATATAATCATATTCTGTTTTGAGAGGTTGAATAGAAATTACAGTATTTCCGGTCGTACATGTCTTCTTTACAATATTTGGATCATTTAGACCAGAGCTTTTTTTATATAAACAATAAACACCATTATCGTACATAGTAAATTTATCACGAAAATCTGCTTTTAACAATTCATTAAATGCCGTTTTTACATGTTCATGCGATACATAAAATGTTGAGCCTATTGTATTACGAATCAATTCAGTAATGCTATATTTGGTAAAAGAGGTTGCACTTTCATAGAATCGTGTTAAACACTTATCAACCAATTTTAAATATTGTTTTTCTGTTAATTCAATTAAGCCGCTCATTCTACCTCCAATAAATATCTTAGGTTTATTCTATCCGTATTAAAAATTACAAATTCATTATTTTCTAATTTAGAGCCGCCCTTGTCTGAGTAACCGGCTTTTGCAAATATTGTATGCTTACCAGGACTAGGGTTATTGGTATTTGTATTTCCTTTTACTATGTCGAAATCGCCGCATATGACATCAGACAGGAACATAAATGAGTTTCTATTATTAATAGCTCCTGACCCGCCTGTCCATATAGCGTTTCTGCCGGATGTATACCCATAACTCTTTTTAACATCATCTGCCATGTAAATTCCGTTACCATAATATTGTCCAGTCAATTTTACGTTTGACAATGTTTTTGGTAATTTCAAACCTAGATTTAAAATACCGCCAACATTAACTGATTTTGTTCCATGAATCAATATAAATGTGCCACTCTTAATATAGCGTGAAATCGTCTGGTTGTCAAGCTCTCCAAGTCTACTTGTTGGTTGAAATTCAGGAAAAACTCCGTCTGTTTTTACGATTGAATCGACTTCGCGATTAAATAAATCTTTGGAACGATCTATTTCCCATACATTTTTTAATACCAAACTTCTATTTAAGTAGGAATGTCTATTAGCAGTAGCCTTATTGAAATAAATTTGGATATGTGCGTATTTATCAGAAGATTTATCTAAGTATTTTAAACCAAAATTAAATGATGTGTTTAAATTAGCAGGAGAAGTGGAACATAGGGCCGCCTCATATGCTTGTAAATCCTGCCGCCAATCCTGAACTAATTGGTGACTAAACACGATCTTATGGCCGCGTCCTCTTACTTTAGGTATTCTGCTATAAATTAATCTTGTAAGTTGTTCCAATTCTAGTGATTGAGAAGCAGAAAATAAGCCGCAATTCAGTATTTTAGTACATTCATCTAATAAATCAGACACTTCATTAATAGCTTCTTTTGTAGGAAGTGATTTATCAGCCATACTATTTCTTGTATATTCCGCCGAACCTATATTTAGGTCTTGTAATAATTTCAGTGATTCTGAATCAAATTGGTCGGTTTCTGCAACATGATATTGGGCGGCTATGTTTCCAATATTTTTAGCATCTGGTAGTCCTGTCTTACGAACAGATTGCGGTCTAACTAAATATAAGTCCTTGCCCGCCTTAGATATAAGTGTTTTTCTTCCTGCTAATTCTTTCCACTCGCCACGTTTATCGTTTTTATCATGCAGTTTTTCACAATACAGTTTACAAGCGTTTTCTTTTGTCGCCAATTCCTGAAATTGAAAATCCGAAGTAATACCTAAACGACCCCATTGTGTATATAAATACCACTTGTTATTTAATTTAGACTGAACTACGCTAGCATGAAAAAACTTGTTTTTATCAGCATCTCCAGATGTATCTGAACACATTAGATCGCATAACATCGTATTATTAAAAATACCATCTTCTGTAGCAATCGGACCAAAACAAGTAAAATCTTCTTTTTGGTGATTTAATGGCAACGTATTACGTGTCAACTTATCTAGAGGTTTTGTTCTAAGTGTTCTAGGCATTACCAAATCCTAAATTCACGCTCTTTATACAGAAAGAAACGTACAAAATACCATGCGATTCCAACAACTATGAAGTCAGTTCCATTTATATCCATTATAGCACGATATTTTTATTTGTCAAGCTGTTCAAGACGGTCGGTTAAGAAATTAATCGTGTTTTTTTGGTCTTCGACAATTTTAGAAAGTTTTTCAACTTCGGTTTGGTAATACATATAATCTTCAAGATAATTATCGAAATATTTACATTTTTTAGCAGAGCAACATCCAGGCTCGCCACAGGAACCGCAATCATTACAATAAACTTCTGTATTTTCTTCTTTAGGCTCTTTATAATCCGGATGCAGTTTTTGAATACGTTCGTCCCAAGAAGCCTTACACCACTCCCAATCTAACATCCAGTCGTGGCACCAATACTGAACATAATCACATTTTGGGCAATATAATCCAGACTCTTTAGCTAGTAAAATCTCTCTACACTCGTTTGCACCACAGGTGAACGGATGAAATACCCCCGAATATTGGTATGTGTTGAATGAGTTTATTTGGGATTGAGTGTATTTTGACATAAAAATAAATATCCGGTGTATTTAATGGTAACGGTTAAAAAGTGTTATAAAGGAGAATATCAATGGAATCTTTAAAATTTTGTTCTGACACATCGGAATGTCTTTTATGTGGAAAAATAAAGCCAAAATACGCTATATCTTTTAATAATAAACAAAAAAGATGGATCGAAAATAAAAAACATGTTAGTAAATATTGTTCTAGAGAATGTGCTAGAACTTCTGAATCATTAAAACATCAAAATCAAAAGACAAAAATGCTATGTAAACAATGTGGTAAGGAAAAATATGTAAGACCAGGATACGCTAAATTACATTATTTTTGTAGTGTTAAGTGTTCTATATATTATAATAAAAATAAAAGAAAAAAAGCTAAACCAAGAACAAAACCTTATGAAAAGAAAAAATATAAATGTATTTATTGTGAAAACGAGATATTGAGTATATATAAAAGAAAAAAATGTAATCAGTGTAAAAAAAATAAATTAAAAAAGAACCAAAAAATAAAAAGAAAGGAAAGGTATTTTAGTAATAAATATAAATTAATGTGTTATTTCGGAGGATGTTGTAAAGATTGCGGGTATAATAAGTGTCATTCTGCTCTATGTTTCCATCATATTGATCCAAAAACAAAAAAATATAAATTATGTCATACTATATTAGTACAAAGGAAAATAGAAACTATAATGAAAGAAGCTATTAAATGCGAAATGCTTTGTGTCAATTGTCATGCCATAAAACATGATAAAATGAAAATTTCAAATAAAGAAAATAGAGTTAGTAAAATAAAGTCAAAATTAATAAAAGAAAGGAACGGCTGTCAAAAATGTGGTTTAAATACAGAAATATTAAGAGTATATCATTTTCATCATATAGACCCACATACAAAAAAATACACACTTTCTCAGGTAAATATGTGGGGATTGTCAGATGAAGAAATCGAAAACGAATTTAAAAAATGTCTTGTTTTATGTGGTAACTGTCATGCAGAAGAACATCATAAAATAGATATACCTTTGTCAATTAAATAAATCGGTCTACCCTGATTATTTGTTTCTTGTTGATTATTCCTTATTCCAAAATGTTTAAAAATCGTAGCCACTAAATCAGGAGGACCACATTTTCTAGTATCGGCAGATAAGCATTTATCGTCGGTAGTTCCTACGACCTGTCCATGATTAAACTCACCCCCAAAAATTACAAGAGGGCATGTTTGCGGATTGTGGTTTCTACCAACAGTATCGCTACCTGGGTTTAATACTATTTTAGTTCTACTGAATTCGCTAGTAATTATAACCATAACATTTTTATCCATGTCTCTAGATATAAGGTCTTCTATTAGAACAGATATTCCGTTATCAAGAATAGGGTTTAGTCTTTTATGTCCATCTTCTAAACCCGAATGAAGGTCGAAATTAGATAGTTCTACATTTACAAATTTACTACCTCTTTCAACCAATCTCCTAGCTATTAAAAGATTTTGTCCAAATCCGGTTCCGTATTTTTCTATTAATTCCTTTGGTTCTTTATTTATCTCGAACGATTCTCTTGCTTCTCCTAGAATAACATTATACGCCTGATTTTTCAATTTATTTAAGTCTTTTATTTTTTGATTATCTTTTTGGAAATTATCTATAGCAGCTAATACAGAAGTTCTTTCTTTTAATCTTTGAAGTTCTACTGTAGGTAAAAAGTTTTTCTTTATATCTGAATTCACATCTAATGGAGAATAGGCCGACCCTAACCAAGCGGCGTTTTGGAACTCTAAATTTGATGTAGTATTGTAAATAGGAATTCCATTTTCAGAAACTCCACCGTATATCTTACTAACCATACTACCAATAGAAGGATGAGATTGTCCTGCTTGACGATTTTCTATACCGGTTTGTAGTAAATGAGATGCGAAACTATGATCGCTATTTTGATGACAAAAACCCTTAATAATAGATAGATATTTAGCCTTTTCGGCCAATCTTTCTAATCCTCCTGAAAAATTAACTCCTGGTATAGAAGTTTGTATAGTTCCTGTAATAGATTTATATTCGTCCAAAATAGAGTCCGAAGGATTAAATGTATCGGCAAAACTACACCCCCCTTTTAAAAATATCCAAATTACCGCCTTCTCTGTATTCTTTTTAACACCAGCCGCAAACAACTGAGACTCGGTTAAACCAACGGCGGAAATTGCACCAATTTGTAATGCTGTACGGCGGCTAAACATGTTTCTTCTCCCGCTAATTTTATATGTGTCTATTATATTAAGTACACCTAAAAACCCAAAAACTAATATTAATTCCGTTTTCTAGGATCAAATTTACCATTCATAGAACCTGACGGTTTACCGTATCTATCAGTAGTGACAGTTCTGGTATTTGCTTTGTTAGTGTAAGCATTGCCATCCGGACGACCATATGAATCATAATATCTCGTTGTATTCCCTTTAATGTCGGCACGACCGGTCGGTTTGCCTGATTTGTCGTAAAACCTTACTGTTTCAGCACTTAGGGAGGACGTTAAGGTTAGCAGGAGGAAAATAAGGGCGGTTTTCATGTTAGACTGGTCCTTCGATATGTATAGAATAATCGTTAGTAAATATAGTTTTGTTCCATATGTTTATTATATCTTTAAGATTCAAATTATCATTTTTTGTTAATATTAAAAGACCGTTTTTTGTCGAACCTTTATATTGGTTTAAATAATACAATTCAATTGTATTAGTAATTTCATTTATAAATTCTTCGTCGATTCTATATTTTGGGAATAATTTATTATTATTTGTATTATGTAATAATACGTAAGAAGTCAAGCTGTTTTCAATAATAGGAAGATAATATAATTCTCTATTTTTTGAGTAATCTGTGATGGTAATTATATATTTATTTTTACTATCAGAAACAAATTCTTTATTTAAAAAGATAGTCGTCGCTGTAGAGACTCCGTACTTTATTAAATCTCTTCTATTCATAATTATCCTTTTTAATTTATTCTTCAAAATTTATATAGGTTTTTGTCAAATGTAAACGTGAATCTTTTAATTTATCTATCCAATATGTCATATTTGTAGTAATATCTATATTATTTGTTGTAGTACCAAACAGCCCTTGTTTTTTAACTTTAGTTTTTATGTTTAAATATTTTACATCAATAATATGTAAAGGATGATCTTGAAATACTCCCTGTTTATATAATCTCTTGGTATAGGAAATGTTGTCAGTATAATCATCAACATCATAAAGTGTTAAAATTATATCAGTATCCTTGCCAGACAAAATTAAGCCAGTTAAGTCTAAATCATTATCTTTCTCGATAATCAATTTATACAAATTAGTATATTTTCTATTTATTTCTAAGCCAGAAGATAATATTAAACCTCCGGTATATTTCAGTATATCTCTTCTATTAAACATAGAAATCTCCTAACAAGAACAGGTAAAAAACGAGCCTCGATCATCTTCTTTGACTTTGGTGCCGGTATATATCTCATAATACTCCCAAAATTCATCTGGGACATATTCACCTTCAAAACGACCACCTTCACACCAATATTGTCCATAATTGATATAGTCAGAAGCCCGCCCTACAACATCTTCTAAATCTACCCCAATATTATCGGCAAAGTGTTTCAGCCAAGCGGCGGCTATCTGGTATTTCTCATCCTGTTCCTGTTCATCTTTTTTACTAAACTCCGGATGTAACCATTCATGTCTTAATGATAAGATTGTGTTTGGGTATAAACAAAGGTAAAATGTCTCTCCTGTATTTATATCCTTTTTAAGAAAGGGGTCTACAATACCAATACATTTGGCCGTTTTTCCGACAGTGTTTTCGGATTTATTAACAAAACCTACGTGATCGCCAGGACTTAGTTTAGTCGCAGCAATTACTGGAGCTACCGCAATATGAATAGCGTCCTTTTGCGGAAACCTTTTAGTAATAATTTTACCTAATTCTACTTCTGGATGATTTGACATATTTAGTCCTTAAAAATTAATTTGTAACCAACCTTTTTAAATAGTTCTCGTAATACTTTGCGTCTTTTAGGTCCATATAACCAATCATTTGCTTTCGTAACATCATAAACATCATATAAACCATCATTTTCTACTTTAACTGATACTACGCTTAAAAAAGAACTTGCGGTATCAAAATGCATAGGATCGCCATATAACTGTTTACCGGCAAATCCTAACGCACAACAGCTACCATGTTTATTACATAAATCGTATCTACACCATTTTTTAGTGTGAATAACCACAGTTTTTTTATTTTGTTTTTTCATTTAGTATCTCCATTATTATAAAGTTATTTTTCTAATTTATTAAATAAAATCCCGCCATTCTCTTCAACCCGCTCTATTTTTCTCCTGCAAAATGTTAAATCAATAGTTCTTACTAGCTCAACCTCTTCTTCGGTAGGCTTATAGTATTGAACGTAACCTCTTACAGAGTAAGGTTTAAAGCCGATTTTATGTTGTAGTGCCTTTTCTATATGATCGACTTCGTGACAGCTACACAACCCAATTAGGGTTTTTTTGTCAAAATAGTGAATTATTGTGACTGGATTTTTTAGCTTCGCTGAATTTAAGTAGTTGCCTTGGAAAAAGATCATACTGCGTAGCCTTAATGAGAAGATGGATAATAACAACTATAGCCGCAATCAGGACAATAATCTGTTCTAACAGTAGACTCCATATTCGGATGTTTACAGCCACCGGAATCTTCATCGTCTTCGTTTTCGTAAGAAGTGGTATCTTCTAAATAATTCATATTAAATTTCCTCAGTAGCCTCTCCGCTATCAATTACTTTCGTTTCATGTAATAAGAATAATGGAGATTTTGCTTTAAAACATTCTGGAGTTGGATAACGATCAATGCGTACAATTATGCCTTCTGTGGCGACAGAAGGATCGATCATATCGGGCTTATCTAAAAATTGCTCTTGTATGATAGTAAAGAATTCATTACGTATATCTTCATCTGTTTTGAAGAAATCGCAAATAAATTCGTCATGGTTTATTTTTGTCTTAGAGTATTTTAGAATAAATTCATAAATATCCCCAACAAATATTTCAGGAACTACTTGCACACCAAGCTCTTTAGCCCTTTCTTTCATCTGTTCATAAGGAAGGTCTATTTCTACGCCTTGTGGATTAATATTTGTGATTCGATAAATATAAACCATTGGCTTTTCAAAGCCGTAGGTATAACCCTTTTGAATTGCGGCTCCAGTAAAGTCGCGGCCTACTATTTCAAAATAGCAACCTTCGCCATAATTCAACTTGCCTGCAAATTGTTCTTTACAAACTCTGGTCCAACAGTCCTCCTTGTAGAAGTGTTGTTTTCCAGGCAATTCATCAAATCCTACAGACTTAATAGTTCTACGAGAACCGGCTACATAATTATACTCTTGGTCTTGTATTTTAAAACCAAAGTATTTAAGTATACGTTCACACCAAGATAATTTACGATAGGTTAGGGTATGGAACACCCGGCCTGATGTACCATGCATTTTATTTGTAATGACAATAGTATCTCCCATACCTACTTTATGAAGGTTACGAGAGAGGTGGCTAGTGTCTAGATGCTCAGGAGCCATTCTTTTATCCACTACTTTATCAACAACCACTTCTTGTTTAGATTTATTTTTTTCTTTATTAGAAGCGTATGTTTGAGGAGGGATATATTTACGACATATTTCAATTCCGTTTATAGAATGAAAGGTCGCACCAACATATAATTCTGATGGATTAGCTACAAAGTGCATTACGGAAGCTAAAGGAATTACAAATCCAGAAGAAATTACTCCTTTAAACTTAATCGTTTTTACACGACCATGATCTTCAAAGAAACCTTTTTGAGTAGTATCTTCGTTCAGTTCAGAATGACGATATAAATTATTCTTTTTCAAGAACTCTGGTGAAAGTTGTGTTTCTGGACCAAAGTATAAGTAGTCGCCAGGAATCGAATTTTTACCAATTAAACAACGATTTCCATACACAACAACTTGTACAAGATTGTCTAATCCATCTACTTTTTGAGTAGCGGGCAACTTAATAATTGTTGCAGCGTAGTTTTCTTCGTGTTCACGTATTGAGAGAGACATATTTATTCACTTGCCTTTTTTAAAAATTGTGTTCTTGGATAATCATATTCTGGACAGCAGGCGGAACCTTCATTTTCAAATTCGTAACCAGTTTCTTCTGCCCACTCACTCCACAAATCCCATAAATCTTCAATTTCTGAATAATCACCATCAGGATAATCTGGTGATAGACTGAATTCATTGCCGTCAAATATGGCATAGTTAATTCTAGAAGAATCTACAATTTCAGTACAAATATCAATCAAATCATCATAATCACAACCTATTTGTTCGGCGTAATCTTTAATACATTGATTCATACTTTTATTTTTTATAGGAGGAGAAAAATCTACGTTTGGATGTTCCCATACATGTTTAACGTTCGGAACTTCATCTTGATTAAGCAATAACCAAAATTCCTGGCCTCTTTTGATATTTGATTTTACAAAAGGATCAGCAACTCCAATACCGTTTTTATTGTCAGGAACAGCTTCTCTATCTTTGTTTAATGAACATTTTTGCCCTGGAGTAATCAATTGTGCAGCACGAACGGCAACTATGGCAACATGTATGGCATCCTTATCTCCAAGATTATGAGGAACTTTACCTAAAACATTTTTCTTATTAATCATTTGAAACTCCTAATCACGACAGTTTTCGCGACACTTTGACGCGAATCAACATATCATTTTATTCTATTTTATTTTAGCAGAGAGAAAGAGTAAGTCAATACCACTTTCTAGTGGTGGTCTTTAGATTTCCACCTGCGGGACTTTAGAATGGCGTCGATTTCGGAAAAAGAGAGCGGCCTTTTCCATCCGTCCCAACCAACGTCTAGGCCCGGCTCGTCCTCTGTGTATGGGAGGTTGTTGTGGGAATGGCCCGAAAGCATATAACTTCTATCGCAATCCCGCCAAACCTTGACTGGATAATGAAACATACAGACTAATTTTTTGCCGCCAGTATTCTTTTTTACAAAAACTTCAAGATAGTCTCCAAACCAATCAAACAGATTAATATAGTCTTGATTTTTTCTAATAAAATCGCAATGATTGCCAGCCAAATAAATTTGCTTACGCGGCCTTAAATAGTTAATAATTTCTGGTAATTTGGTTTTATCTCCGAATAGAATATCGCCAATAATAAAAAGATAGGCGTTTTCCGGAACTGTATTAATAATACTGTCTAAAACAACCTTATTCATTTCTTCGAGCGAGGTAAAATCTCTACATGAATCTTTGTTAGTCCAATTAGAAGTACCTCTACAATAGTTTGCATGATTTATATGCAAATCTGAAACTACGTAAAAATCATTCTCCGGAATTATTGAGTGAAACATTTTAAATATCTTTCATCCTCTGTTTAATATCTTCTATTTTTAAACGCCAATCTTCCAAATCTATTCTTAAAAACTTATCTAGTTGCCTTTTAATAGTTTCTTTTGGAACCCGATGCAAATTTCTTTGAAATAATTCTTCTTCGTCAGTTGTCCATTCAGCATTAGATTTGATAAATTCTATTTCATAGCCGTTTTTAATTGCTAATTCTATATACGGTTCTATTTCTCTAAATGTTAGATTAATATTATCAATAATGATTACTGGAATATTACGCTCCATACAACATCGGCATTTAATCTGATTGACTAAATGCGAAGGTCTTGTTCCGTCTGGCGACCAAGTATAGATTTCATCATCAATAACAATATATTTTTTATAATCATCTTCTTGAGATACTAATTGTGATGAATAAAGAGGCGAAGTAATAATAGCATCAGTGCTTAAAATTGCCGCACTATTACCTTGTACGGCATGATTAGTGGCAATTTTTCTACATAATGTAGACTTACCGCTTCCGGATACGCCATAAGCAATATACAGTATTTTCATTTCAACAATGTCTCCAATTGTAAATATTTGTCGGCTGGCAATCTAGTCTTGGCATAATCCAAAACCTCTTGATATGCCGTTGGAATTGTTGGGGTAGGAATAGGCTCTACTGGAGTAGGATTTACTGCCGTAGGCCCAATATCTACCTTTACTATACTTTGGTGTAATCTGCCGCCCTTTTTATATAAAACGCTATGTATTAATCCGTCTGAAATAGTTTGAACTGACTGAACCGTAGTAAATTTCTTGGTCGAATTTGTCATAGTATCTGCTTCTAAAGAAGAAACGGCCACTGATTTACTTTGTAAAGTTGTTCCGTCTTCAACTTTAAACTGTTGTATAGACAAAGAACCGGGGATATGTTTACTTATTGTTACAATATTATTAGAGCAACCTAATGCCAAATCTAAGTATCTTGGCCAATTATCGTATTTATATTGTTCATAAATTTGATCTTTGATTGATTTAGACCAGACCAAACCAGAAGTTAAATCGTATACAGCCAAAAACCCATCGAAACTTTCTCTAGGTGGAAAGAAGACCACCACCTTATTTTCTCCTGCTAATTTCAATTGTGGGTTTGTAAATCCATTATCAGTATAATTTACTTTTGGACCTACTACATAAGGCAGTTCCCACCAACTTGTAAAACCAGCTATACTTTGAAGTCTATTAAGCGGAGTTGGACTGACAATTATTAATCTAGATTCGGAATAATCGTTTAACGTATTTTTAGTAAAAGTTCCAGTAAATGGTTGTTGAGCAATTCCCTTAGAACACAAAATAACTATACGGCCATCTGACATCACTAATGAAGGTTTTGGTCTAGCATTTCCATCGCTACCAAAAGCGTTATATGGTAAGTAGTTAAGTACATTACATCCAACGCCACCCTTATTTAAATTTATTCCCCACAATCTAAAACCTGGAACGCCAGGAGCATATCTACTATGATCGTCAAGTTTATAGGCGGCTTTATTAATAGGATCGGCTAAACCTTCATTAAAATGTTTAAAACCTGCATACGGAACTGAATTTGAAGTAAGTATTCTATGTATATTAGCGTTTTCTCCAATATGTGAATGATTTGCACTTCCTCCTACTACTAAATAAGGAATGTCCGGATGCGATGTGAATGCCGCAGAACTATTTGGACCATATTTCCAAATTGGTGCAGTTAACCCAGGTATTGCCTTTGCCACTCCAGTATCAGCATCAAATGAACAAAAGGCACTAAAATCACCACCATTAGTTGCTAGAATGGTATTATTAGTAGTAAGTCCCCAGAATACACCACACACATAATCAGTATCCATACTTCCGGCATTAGATCGTTGGAATCCTGTTCGTACAATAGGCGTAGTGAATCGAGAAAGCTCGGTGCCATCAGTAATTGATCTAGTAGTTACTACAGCAGGAGTGAGCGAATTGCTACCAGCAGACGCCCCATCAGGCTCAATTAAATAGAATTTATTTCCAACAATTAATGGATGTGTACAAACTCTTCCGCTACCAGTTGGATCGCTGGTCATTACAGGACCGGGGCCATTATTAATAACCCAATCTTTTGCAAATAGATTACAAAAAGAAACGGCTACCAAAATAGCCGTAATAAAAGTTGACTTTCTCATTACTACATTCTCCTCAATTTTTCCAAATTAAATTAATATCTTCTTGTGTGAAATGGTGCCTAATCCATTCTATAAGATTTTTGTCTTTTGTCAAGTCGGCTGTAAATTTTTGTCTTTGATTAGCAGAGGAAATGGAATGGAGCCGCCCTAGTTGGAATAACCAGAACCGCCGCAAATCTTCGTACTCGTCATAACCGCCATCAGTATGGACTTCTTTTAGTAGATATAGAGTATAAATAGACATGCGGTATGCGTTATTGTTAGAGCCATCTAGTCTATCTGGTATATTGTAGTCTTTGGCTGTCATACTGCCATTAATATATGCGTTATGTTCATCGAATAAATATAAACTCTCGAATTCCCAGCCTTGTTGTGATTGTATTAAATAGGTCTGATAAATATCATTTCGTAATTCGTTTAGTATAGCTGCGGCCACACGACTAATTCTAATTTTTGGTTCTTTAAAAATAAAAGCTCGATTATTCAGTACATAAAACCCGTTTTTACCAGAATATATTCTACGCAAACGGCCCGATACGGCGTGTGTTAATTCGTGGCACCCGTTAGTTAAATCATCAGGATTTCTATACATGGCCGCCCCATACTCTTTTCCCCCCACTACCACAGTATCAACCTGAGAATCTACATCTTCTAGAGAATACGGATTAGTAGGAGAACGTACAGGCAATAATTCTACTTCTTCGGCCATTAAAGAAAACGGTACTAATAGTAAAAAGGCGGCTTTATAATACATTATTTTTCTCCTGCAAACATTTTTTCAAAACACGAATCGCATACGTAAGCCTCATATACTACATCTAATAAAGGATGTTGTATTTCTGAAACAGTTTGATACTTGATTCGTTCGTCAGCTTTATTTGTACAGCGTAAAAGATGTGGCGAACTACTATTTTCGTCAATTCCATACATCATATCGCAGTTATATTTTTTATTCCTTAATCTCTTATTAGATAATAACTTACGTTCCATATTTTTGTCCTCTAATTACGAAATTTTCTTCATAATCAGTAAATTTAAAGTTATCATATAGAATATTTTTTAAAACAGGAATTTTATCTTTAAAGTTGTTACAAGAATATATATCTATTGTAGAGAATTTAGTTGGGGAACAACTGTGCTGTTGTATTCCGGACTCAACGAGAGGCTGCCAAATCGAAATCCCGGCTTTATCTGGGAAAGATTCTACTTTAATAAACTCATATTTGTTATAGCGTTTATCACATTTAATAAACTTAATTGGAGCATGTATACATATAGGAGGTGCCATAGGAGTCATACCTAATAAATATACCATATCTTCCATAAGTCTATAATGACATTCCATAGAGTCTAATGCGATTGAATCGCATCCATACATATCAATCATCAAACTATATCCAAACGGCATATTAATTTTCCTGTATTAAACCTTCTTTAGTAATAAACTTATTTCTATAATTTAATTGACCAGTCATATACGATCTACAGTATAACCAACCAGAGTAAAAATACTTTAAGGACTGATAACTTTTGGAATAATATGTAACATAATCTTCTTCGTAAGCAATGTAAACAACCGGGTCTAAAGACTCAGGTTCAGAAGATACTTCCAGTTGAAAATAAGTTTCGTCAGGAAGATAAAATAAGAAAAGATTAGTTACTTTGCCAGCACTAGCATGATAACAAAATTTATATAATTCATTACCAATAAATTTACCACATGTAGGACATTTACCGTTCCAATTCTCTCCTTGTCCTAAAACGTAAGGAGCATCGCACTCAGGACAAATGTACATTAGTTATCCTTATGGAGTAATTAATTCATTAATACCGACTTCATTAATCTTTTTGATAATCTCTTCAACTTCTTCTGGCACATCTTCTGTATAGCCTTCTCCAGAGAAGTGAAAATTGTAGTATAAATCGGGATTATGTTCAAAAATTCGATCAAAGTCGGCCATTTGTCTCTTTAAATCAGAAATGTCATAATCATCTATACCACCCTCAATTAAATCTTTTAGAAATAAGCTGGTGGCTTTTACAGCAGTTGCATAATCTGTATAATTCTCGTCTTTAACAAATCTGTTGGTAGCTACATCATTTAACTGCTTCCGAGCCAACTCATAATATTGTTTGGCCGCATCTCTTCCGTCTAATCTACGGTATGATTGAGGTAATAACCAGATAGGAAGAAGATTTTGATAACATTGTCGAAAATAAAAATCTATAACTTCTTGGGCACGCCATTTAATTTCCAGATCGCTTGCCGTTTCTACCCTTTGCCGCAGGATTTTGATAGCAGATTTACCAATAAATCCTAATTCGTTACTAGTGGCCTCTCTTACTTTATAGTCAGGATGACCTAATTTGTCAATCAATCTATGTATTTCATTTTCAGAAATCGGATTAGCAGAGAAAGAAAGGAACAGAAATGTGTATAAAGCGGTCATCTTAACGATCCTTTTTTATTTCCTATATTTCTAAATAACATCTTGGTCGATCTTCTATATTATATCTTAGAAAACCGTAACACTTAATCATCCTTCTCTTCTTCATCATACATTTGTTGAACTAATTCTGGAGTTAGGGTTTGGCCGTTTTTCAGAAGTGACTCCATCAGTTTGTCACCAGACCTGTAAAATTCTCTCCTGCCAATAGTTCTAACACAGATTTGGCGTAAAGCAAGCCGCTCGAATCGGGAGGGAGAAGTCGCCATTTTGGCCGCCTCTTCTTTGTTCTTTTTACATTCTCGCCACATTTTAATAACCTCGCTAACGATTGTAGCTATTAACATAATGGTAGCCGGGTCAAGACTATAACCTTCTTTTGGGTCTAGTTCACTTACATAATCTTCTGTAATTTGATGACTTAATTCTTCAATTTTCATTATTTTTCTCCAAAATATGGTTAAATTTATCCCATTTTCTTGGTAATAAGAACGGGATTTTTAATTCTTTTATACGTTTTACAAAATCAACAGCCTTGTTTCCAGATATTCTTAAAGTATATATACTACCTTTTTCAGAAACTTTTGGATTAAAACCTGGATAAATATTTTGAATTATTTCTACACACCATTTCATTAAATCATAAGTTCCTAATAAACATACTTGCTTATATTCATATCCATTTTTATCTATATAATATATTATACTTCCGTCGCCGTCTATTAATCCTGCTATATAAGATAAACATAAACTAATATTCTTTATATTTGGCTCTTTAAGATTTTTTGTTTTGTTTCTACCAATATTCCAATGTTTTAATAAATCTGAACATATATTATTATCCTTTGATATATTTAGCATTGCTGTTTTTTCTGTTTTATATTTTTTATCTTGCTTTTTATCATACATATATCTTTCCTTAAAATATATTATTTCTCCAGAAAAAGATACAGCTTTTTTAAATTCCTGTAATATGATTTCATCAGAAATTTTACATGACAAACTTATACCAAAATTATTTTTAATACTTCCATCTGACGCTATATATCCAGCCCAGTAACAATTTTGAATATTTGGTATTGAGAAAAAGTCTTTATTAATATTATTATAATGAAAAGATTTATTTAGATTTTTATCTACTAATAAACCTAAACTTCTAGCTTTTGCAATTATTGCTTTATGACCTCTTGTTTTTATAATTTTTTCACAATATCTGGTGCCGAATTTGAAATTATCTTTAAGTAATTTGATTTCTATATCATTCCATATATTATTATTAGTCAGATTTAAAAATCTAGCTCTACTTTGTATTGATAATTTAGTTCTATTTGATAACATTTGAATACATAAATCTCTATTTTGATTATATGTTTTTATCATAATATTATCTTCATATTCAGTCCATTTTATTTTGTTCATAATTATATTATTGTTGGCGTTACTACTCTTGGAGATATAGCGTCATCTGGTATCATCTTATATCCTGTAGATATATAATATCCATTTGATCCATAACTACTGCCCCACGAATTACGCGATCTAACTCCATACGTATTATTTCCTATGTAAACTAAATCACAGGCATAAGTTAAGTGTCTCCAATAATTATATCCACATCCAACACATTGCCTCATTAATAATAAAGTTGCTAACTGGTTGAAATTTCTTGGTTGTAATTCGGTCCATTCTGTAATACGATGTTTTAAAGCGTTCTCTCTACTTTCTTTTGTATCTCTATTTCTATTAAATTCTGTATTTCCCCAATATTTAGACTCGCAAACGCCATTTTTTGCTATATGCATAGCTGCATCATAACCAAAGCCACCTCTATCTCTATAGTTATAAACCAAACATCCTACATTTGCTGGAGACAATTCTATATATCCATTTCCATTAATCCCGTAAATAGACTCTACACAACTAACTATGCCAAAAGACCAGCATAAAGAAGTTTGTTTTTGGTTCTTACATTTAATTCCAGTTTGATCTATTAAATCAGAGGCTCTAGTTTTTGTTTTTTCCAGTTCTTCAATTCTATCTCTCCATTCGTTTTCTGGTATTAGTGGAATATTAAATTTATCTGCGTATGGCAAAGAACCGTAAGGAGTTTTCTCATAATCTCTTGGCTCATAACCACATAATCCTTGAGTAATAGATTCTATATTAGTAGAATCGTCTATAATTAATTCAGATGTTTTTATTTCTGATAAAAATCCCATTATTCCACCCACTTCTTAATTAAGTTTAATGTTGTTTGTTCATCAATTATTTTTGTAGATTCCAGTAGTTTTCCATTTTGATCGAATATAGAAATAGAAGGAATCGGAGAGTCATCGGCCAAATCCTCCATCTTCTTCCATTTTTCATCTACATTGTCTAAAAATACATCTTTATCCCATACTTTCCATTCATAACCTTTACTAGTTAAGTATGAACGAATATTTGTCGAGTATATAGTAGTTGCAATCTTGCGGTTTTCAGGTCTGCCTATATCAGCCGACTCATATAACATTAGTACATTGATAGATTGCGGCTTTACTACAATGTTAGCAGGAGAAAAGTTTAGGTGGCCGTTTCCGATCACAGTAAACCAACTTACCATCGCCATTCGATCTTTTACTAGGTCGGCCCATACAACCTTTAATTTATCGTTTAATCTAACATTTAATTTAGAAATAGATTGTCTAGTAGATAGATTTACAGAAGCGGTTATTCTCGCTTGTAGTTTAGAGTAAGCATCATTTCCAGATGAGATTTGGCCGCTTTGATATTCTTTAGCTATATCTAAATAGACTTGGCCGATTTTTTTAATGTTTTGTTCTATATCAGCACCACTAATCTTTTCTAACTCCTCTTTAATTATTAAACCAATACCCCATTTATCAGATATAGGAATAACAGGGTCGGGAACAGGAATAGGGTCTACATTAATTGGTTGAGGGACCGGAGGCGGCACTGGATCATCTTTGCCGATTTTAACAACAATAGTATCTTCGGTAAGGCCGCGTTCTTGACTAAACGATGTTACAGTGACAAGATATTTTCCATTAGGGCCGGTAAATACATACTTCTTTTTTCCCTGCTCATTACTTACTACTTCATAAACTTTAGCACGATTAAATAAGTCTATTTGGCTTTTAACTTGAAGATAGCCGGTTGGATTTTCAACAACTATTTCTGCGTTAGTATTAGAGTCTACTTGTTCAGTAGCCTTTATTACCATAGATTTATTTTCTTCTGCTTTTTTTAATACAGATACAGGATCGGCGTCCTGTTTTTTATTAAGATAATCCGGCCTAACATACTTGGTAGCCGGAGTTTGTGCGATAATCACAGAAGATAAGAACACAGAACAGAAAGTTTTAAAATAAAGATTCATTGAAAATTCCCTCAAACAAGTTATTTTGTCTACCAATATATTTTAGAGCTTTTGGTCGAGGGTAATCTGTTTTGTATTTATGTTTTCAGAATTCTAGCGTGTAAATAATATATCTAAAATAAGTTAATACGTATTAGTTATACTGAAAATGTTTGTATATTTTAACTTTTTGCCCATGCTAATATAATAGCACCAACTAGGATTTTGTCAACTTGGACGAAAAAAATTTTTAGTTTACAAGCCCAAACTGTCTCAAGATGGCCACAATTTGTCCTATGGTATAACCATCAAAAGTGGCTGTATCGTCAACAATACCAGAACTATTTGCTGAAAAGGTGGCGGCCATAGACGATGTGGTTGGCTGTGTTATTGGAGTAGCACCAAAAAATCCAATCTGTGGAACAGTAGCGGCATTTACGATATTAAAAGCAGCATTAGTAGATACTGTAAATGAAAAAGTGTCAGAGATTTCTAATGTTGTACTTGTTAAAGTCCATACGTTTTGACTACCAGTTAGATTCAAACCCTCTCCATTAATATTTACATTGCCCCGCACACCATCTGCCGTGCCTGTCTCAATATTAATATTACCACTATCACCACCATCAACATTACCAGTAGATATGTTTATATTACCACTGTCAAAACCATTAGCATATCCTGTTCTTACATCAATTTGTCCAGTGTTAGCTCCAACATCTGCTTGTGTAGTAATTAATAAGCCGTCTGCATTAGTAGTTGGAAATATATGCGGGCCTGGACTAACACCAGTCGTTATTGTAACGGCAGCAGCAACAAATCCACCAGAACCGTCAGAAACTTGTAATTCATTAATTACGCCAGCAGACGATCCTGAAATCGTGCTTAAAACATAAGACGTAGTGGCATGGTCATAAGTCAACGCCTTACCATCATCACTCTCTAGTGGTTTAGGTATAGTAATATCTTGTATTAAAACATCTCCGGTGTTACCTCCGGTAGCAGTACCGCCCTTAATACTTACATTACTACCCAATGTACTTCCAGAGTCGCCACCCTGTACAACAACATGGCCGCCAGTTCTAGAAGGATTATTGCTTGCGTTAGGGCCGCCTTTTATAGTTAAAGTTCCGCCATTTCCTCCAGCATTACCTGCACCAGAAATAACAAGAAAATTACCTCCAACATAAGTATTCTCTATAGTTATATCATGGCCGGAACCGTCAACAAAAGATAACTCAAAATCTTTTACAACAAATACGCCATTACCACTATTATTCCACGATAAATTGGAGTCGGCCCCAAAAACGCCGCTATTATTAAACTGTATTTGCGTATCAGACCCGGCTGGATTCGCCAAAGGTGCCATCACAATAATTGAATTAGACATTTATTTTCTCCTGCAAAATTTTTAAGACGCCACTTCTATTCTACCAATCATCATAAACTCGTCGCCAACCTGTGGAACTCCGGTATACGCTGATTCAACAGTAATATATTTTGTGGTTCCATTAAATCCATTAACTCTAATACCCTGTCCTTTTAACGCTCCAGTGGTAAATACGCAAACAGAGCCACCATCAGCATCTCCATAAAAATCATCAACAGAAGATGTTAAATTGGTTTTAAAAGAAGTAGTGGTGTTTGTGCCGGAAACAATAGCTCCTGAAACAATACTACGCGAACTAATTCGTAGATTAGAGGCGGCCTCAGTATCTCCATCAATCGAAATAATATTGGCGTCTATACCATCAACAACAACGTCGTCAAGAGTGTTTTCTTCAACATCGAAACAATATAGTTGTTCTAACCACTCGTTTCCGGAGGCGTCACGAAGCAAAACGGTTACTTTATTGGTCGCGTTGGTTTCGTCAGCAGAAAGGCCAACTTTATAAACATATGAATTGTTGGCCGAGACAGTCGGAAGTGTTGTAATATTAGCAAAATTACCGTCGTCCAATTTAACTAATACGTCGCCAGCCGCTAAGGTGGGACTGGTCATCATTCTATTTGTGGCCACAGCAATGAAAGAAATATCGAAACTGTAAGCGGTATTTTTTTTGATTTTGCTCATTTTAATCTCTTTTGTTTATTTAGTTTAATACTTTAAAGGGGCCAACAGCTTCTACACAAGCGGTTTTAATGGACGATGTATTTAAGGCTTTTATTGCTTCTGCTAACTGGATCAACTCTAATATTCTTTCTTTAGATAAATATGTAGCACCACGAAGCTCTCCAGTAATATCTGGATTAGGAACTAATTGAGGCCCGTCTTCTACAGTAGCATTGTCTAATGTTTGTATTAGACCAACCATATATTCATAACCCAGTCCTCTTGTTGCGAAGTCTAACTTATTAGCTAATCTAGCAAATTCACCCGCTGTTTGTCTCAACATTAATGTTGTTTTTGCCAAAGATTCTTTTTGATCTTCTGTTAAATCTATATATTTCATATTAATCCACCTCCTAAAATTAAATTTTTTGAATATGCGTTTGGACTCATATCTGTGATTTTTATATACTCCAATACACCGTTGGGCCACATACTAGCAGTATTCGATCTCGGATTAACTTCTCCAGAAAATAACCATACGTTATTACTCGCTGTTGGCATTGACCCGGTAAAACCAGTTGGCCAAGTGTAAATTGTACTTCCATTAACCTTGAGCGTCCAAGCATCAGCACCGGTTATGGACGCGATAACAACATCATTTGCAGATGCAGTTGTAGCTGTAACGTATGACGTATATCCGGTTCCTGAGTCTCTGGCTATCAAATATCTCTTAGTGCTTCCATGTACCCACCATCCTATACGTGTACCGCCTGACGCGGCTGAAGAACATCTAAAATAACAACCTAATACTCCGAAATTTGTAAGACTTACGCTTCCTGGTGTACTAGTCATTTTCCATTCTATTTCTAATGGAGATTGTGGGACTGTTCCAGTTGTGTTTGCTTGATACCATGCAGATGTACCTATTGTGGTTCCAGTAGTATTACTCTTTCCAGAACCATTAACCCCAATATTTCCGCTCGCACCCCAAGGACGCGATCTAGTTCCCCAAGAAGTACCATTAGTATCAGGCGTTCTTCCTCCCAAATCTGAGTTTGAGGCACCAGTAAATTCATCATAAAATAATACTGTAGGCATAATTACTCCGCTACTATAATTCCCTGCATCGAAACTGTTTCATAAGTATTAGTTCCACCGGCAGCACTAAATCTTAAAGTTATGCTCTTATTAGATGTAACCGGTATCCATAAATTAGTTAATGCTATGCCGCTACTAGCACCGGCTGTAGCTGGTAACGATATTGCTGCGGTCCATATAGTTGCTGGAGTGCCAGCAGCATCTTCAACTAATCTTAAATATAATTGTACTGCCGTTGGTGCAGTTGATCCAGCAGCTAACGTTCCTGTAATTGAAGTTACTATATTTTTTAAGTTAGCACCAGGAGCGGCTTGTACGCAAGTTGCTTGAGTATTAGTAGCTGGTTCATGTACTTGAGTCCAAGCATTTACTGCTTGATTTGCAGTACGAACAATCAAATAACCATGACGATCAAAAGTAGCGTCTACCCTATCGCCCGACGCCGAAACAGCCGTAGGAAGCGTTGTAGAAGCCTTGCCGCCGATTTTAATTGGATTACCAGCGTCCGCAGCGTCGTGAGCCGTGGCTCCAACAACTTGTGCGTTTAAATTACTGGCCGTAGCTTGTGCAACATTTGGAAGAGTTAGTACGTCTACCTGCATTTCTGTACCAGATACCGCACCGGCAATCGTATCTATTTTAGTAGAAATATTTCCTGTATCAGCATCTATAGTAGTTAATAAACCTTCAACACCATCTAAATGACCAATTATTGTCGTTTGATTAGCAGAAGTAGAGGCTCCCGTTGGCAAACTAACAGTACCACTCACATTTGTTATATTCCATGTTCCAGACTGAGTTGCTGGAATAGAAGCATTAGATACATTAACTAATAGACCGTTAGCCACAGTTCCTTGTACTGGTTGTACTGTATCAGAACCGACCTCCATCATCATAACAGTACCAGTAATGGTTACGTCTATATCGCCTTCTGTATACTGTGTCCCACCACCAAATGAAGTTATATGATCGCCGTTTCCATCTACTATTGCTACGGCCAGACCGTTATACGTAGTTAATGGAATTACTTCGGCTTCAGTAGTACCATCAAATACAGTTATTTTACCTATATGATCTGTGCTTGGTCCCAATACAACCAATTCGCTATCTAATGTTACTTTTACATCATCAGTTTGTGCCATTCCACCGTTTACAGTTACAACATCGGCTGCTGTTAAATATCTAATATCTAATCCTGTTGCAGATACAGCAATTGTGCCACCACTTACAGTTGTAGCCAAACTAGATGTATTTAAATAAATATCATCAAGAACATTATTAACAGAAACGATATTGGATGCGACAGTATTTAATGTAGTCTCTGTTGCCGCGTCAGGAGGTAATGGTATACTTGTTGTAATACTATCTATTGACCAAGTGCCGCTTTGTGATACGGCAATAGGGTTAGTAGCATTATCTATGACTATAGATGGAATCGTAATAACATCCACCTGCATTTTATTTAATGTTATAGCCTGAGATATATTATATGTATTTAAATCTATAGAGTTTAAAGAAGTAATAATATCATCTTGTTTAAGTTCTGTTGCCGCCCCTGTTGGTAACGAAATTGTGCCAGAAATATCCGATATATTCCAAGTCCCGCTTTGTGCTACATTAGTAGTAGGCATTGTAATAACGTCTACTTGCATCTCTGTTCCGCTTACGCATCCAGATATAGTTGAAGCATAGTTATTAATACTTGTAGCAGTAGTTTCTAGGGCTAGGGCTGATGTATTTAGGTCAGTTCCAGCATTTGCGGTTACTGTTCCACTAGTAATTGTTACATCATTATTAGTACCCAAATTTACCAAAAGACCATCGGTAGCCGATCCACGGACACGATCATATTGGGTTCCATTAAACATCATACCTACAGCACCAACCGAAGGAACGGTATAGGTTGTTACAGTACCATCAGTTAGAGTTGCGGCAGAAGGTAATTCAGAATCTATTACGTTAGACGGGGTTAACGATAAAGTTGAAAATATTGTTTGCAGGCGAAAATATGTTTGATTGTTGTTATTTGTAGTATAGACTACTCTAAAGTATTTGGCGGCCCTTGGCACACTAACAAATCTCGTACTATTAGCTGAAACAGTATAACTAGTGGTAAAATCCCAGTTTGTTCCATCAATAGAAAATTGTAGGCTTAAACCATTAGATGCTGATGCATGGCTGGCTTTTACTTGTATTGAGACAGTTGCATAATTAGACACATCTTCCGCAGTTCCGGTAAAAGAGCCTCCAGATGTTAATGTGGCAGAAGTAGAATTAGCAGAAGAAACATAACTATTTATTAGGCCGACATTAGTATGGAGCCGCCCTAAAGAATCTACGGCAAGCATTGAATAATCGCCATCAGAACCAGCAAGAGAGGCGGCGGTATCTTTACGAACTACTAAAGAGGGAACTCCCTTATCTCCTGTTGTATGAGCGGCATCTTCACTATATTGCGGAATATTTAGTCCTGCGTATATTATTTGTTCCATTATTTATACCTCAATTCTTCCGACTAATATAAAGCCGGAACCGGTGTCCGGAATATCTAAAAATGCTGACTCTACTGTAATAAAGCCGGTTGAATTAACAAAGCCGCTCACTCTTTTAGACTGGCCTAATAAATTACCAGAGGTAAAAACTAATAACATACCTCCAGTAGAATCTCCATAAGAGTCATCGTCGCCAGTAAGATTTGTCTTAAATTGAGTGTTTGTATTGCCGCCATCGGCAGAAACACTTCCTAATTTTGGCGTTTTCATCATATCTTCAAACACAAACGCGGCGTCTATATTATCGTTCACTTGTTTTATGTTAGCTTCTATAATTCCATCTGCAATATTTACATCATCTAAGCTATTAGTAACAGTAGGAATAATTATTACAGTATCACACCATTCTTTAGGGTCTGTTTGGTCAATTAGTTCTACAGTTATTATGTCGCCATTCATTTCTGCGGCAAGCAAATCCATATTTAAAGTCGTCGTACTATTAGTGAGCAGAGAAGGAAGAGTATCAATATTATTAGCCGCCCCATCATCCACTATGATTTTTATATCGCCAGCCGCCAGCGTAGGATTGCTTTGAAAGCCGCCGTTCATAGATATTAGTCTAAAATTAAAAGAATATGGTGTATTTTTAACTGGAAGAGGCATTTTTATCTCCGTTTTAGCTTATTAACTACGATTAAATACACCGTTTTTCTATCTCTCGCCATTTATTATATGGTATTAGAAATGATTTTCCTTTTTGGTTAATTATTTGAATAAAATCATATTCGTCCAGTATCTCGTAAACCATTCTGGTTAAATCATTTATGTCAAAAGTTGGCATTAATTTGGTAATATAATCTTCATCTATATAAGCCACCTCTCTAACCATCCCAGAAAAAGCCGACTTCATTAATAAACTCAAAGAATTACAGTAAGACGAATCAGATTCTTGAACAACAATACCGAACGACCTACAAAAATCGGCTATCTCTTTCCTATTTGGAACGGCGGCCACATGTATTATAACCCCTTCTTTCCCTGCAAAATTAAAACTGTTAATTGCATTTAGAGTAAGACGGGCTTTATTTAAATCAGTAAACTTTAATGCTATATTCATTTTTTCTTCTTTCTACAAGAATCACATTCAGGCGGCATGATTTTCTGAATATTTTGAACTTGACTTAAATACTTATCCGCCTTCATATTATACACCGGTAAATAAATTTGTTTGGTCATATCTCTATAATATTTATATCCAAAAAGCCACCAAAATTTCTCACTTATTGTTTTTGGCGGCCTTTCTTGCTGGAAATTAAATTCATGTAGTTCCTCACTAACCTGTTCTAATTCACTCATTTCTTCTAAGTAGCTGTCATATATATACTTATAATCATTATCAGTGTCGGCCCCTTTGTAATTCAGAATAAGTGGTTCTTCCTCTGCTAACCCATCTTTAACCAAATAATTGAACTTTTTCGGAATATTCATAAAATATCTTGTCCAAGACATATTCAATAACATATCTTTATTTTTATAAACATAGTCTGGACTTAATTTCTTAGTATATTTAGACCTATTATTAAATACTACTAAACCACCAGGATGCTCTCCCTGATGTAAGAAACACGCATTGGTTCGGTCGAGAATATCTAATAATTCAGATATATCACAGTTCATTACTATGAATTTAGATAGATAAATAGAATATCCCCCGTAATTTTCAAGATAGGGGATAAAAAAATAAGAGTCTGGGAAATAAGAAAGTCCCAGTTCTAATAGCCGATCTTTAGAGAATTTAAATACTTCTATCGGCTGCGAACAGTTTCTCAATAACGAGAATACGCAGACATTAAACTGTTCTTCATAATCAGGATCGTATTCTACGAAAACCCTGATATTTGTTAAGACCTTTTCAACTCTTTCGTCCATATTATATCTCTAAGTAATGTTGTTTACATAGAGATTATATGAAACTTCAAGGGTTGGAATTCGCTTGACCCCAACCCAAAAGGATGATCGTATTAGTTGAATTGTTTCAAACTAATCTTCTTTGTCGTCTTCGTATTTACTTTGTCGCCGCTGCGGCTTATTTTCCTTTGTTTGTTTCTCCTTACTGTATTCAGGAGGTTTTCTTTTATGCTCAGTAAATTTTAAGAAATGATTTTCGCTATCATCATCTTCTTCATTATAAACCCAACGTGCAGACACAGTAAACCTTTCTATTTAATTAAATTACATGTGGATTTTACCACATCTTCTAAAGTACGATATAATGTAGGCCAGTCTGGAGATTGAATAGATCGACTAGGCACTTTTGCCGTGTGACCCAAAACAGCACGACCGGCAGCCAACTCAATCATAAACTTACGGTCAATACGCCCGCCATTTAAATGCGGATTCCAAAACGCATAACCATAATTACCATTGTCAGACTTTACTACAACTCCAACAGGACGACCTTTTGAAAAGCCGCCATTCTTATTATAGTTACCATCAAACTCACGAACATAACGAATCTTCATAAAACTTCTCCTATTAAGAAAACATAGAAATGGATTTAAATTTATTCAATTGATCCTCATCATAAGATAACCAAGTCCACCAAATATCTGTATCGCCAAATACTTGCCAGACAATCTTTTTAATTTGTTTCATATCGCCGCCAGCACGATCACAACCGATTAGGCCGGAAAATATAGCGGGTAAACTTTCATATTCTGATAAAATGTAATCCTTTAGTCTATATAGACATTCAACTAATGACTGATAACGGATTGGCGGCAAATGAGGGCCGTTTTTAGGCTTATAACCTCCGCAATCTGATTGGGCGACCATATTTACTATTGTCAAATTGTCATACTCTGTATCTACAACTTGAATACGGCCAAGTTTAAAAGGGTTGTGTTTTTGGGAGTGTTTAGCCCATAAATGGTAATTATTCTTTACATCAGGAAATCTTTCGTATAGGGTTTTTGCTAGGCCACTTCCCATGACGCCGCCATACATATCATTAACTATATGTGGACATATATAATTAATATTATTATCCAGTTCGTCAATATATTGATTTACGTCAATTAAACAGTATTTAGATTGCATTATATTATTTTTTTCCTATACTTAGATACTTTTTCACATATTTCTATAAAATATTCTTCTGAAAAATTTGTCTTCATTCTATTTATGTCTTTATGAACCCATTGTACATTTCCAATGATATATCCTTTTGAGGAATCTATTCTATCTAAAGAGGCGGTACTATTTCTTTTTTTAATACAAATATCCATACCGCTGATACAACATTTACACTCTTGATTTTTTAATAAATCTAATATGTAATTAGTAGTAATATTAAATTCTCTATTTTTGTCAATTGATCTGGCCAATATCTTATTTAGATATAAATTCAATATATGACATATTCCATCAGCCTCTTTTGTATCAATATGATATAAATCATTAATTTTATGTTTAACTCCATAATGTTTTCTATAGATATGTTTTTTATCGCATCCACACGACAAAGATAATCCTCGCTGAAAATATGAACAGTTATAAGTTCTATAATTACCACAATCGCATTTACATACGCATTTATAATTATTGTCGTATGATTTCTTTTTTTCTGGTGGTTTTATTTCTACTACTAATAACATTCCATATCTTTTGTCTAACAATTCTGTATATTTCGTGCTCCCTGGACAAGATTTAGTAAAATGTGACGTATCTAAATTTGGATAATCTTTATCAAGAGTTTTCCTTAAACCAGACGAATTGTTGTGCCCTAGTCTTCTAGCTAAGTCTCTGTACGAACTAGCCTCTTTAACCTCTTTTTTTAATTGTTCTTCCGTCCATTTTCTTTTTGACATGATATTCTCCTTGTATTGAAATAAAAGTGTACTATAATAAATACACCATATTGTCAACGACAAGAAGATTTTTTTATTTTTATTACTATTATTTACTATATGCGATAATATGTTTATACTCAAATTTCATTATACATCCCTAATTTCACGAAGTTCATATTTTTGAACTGTCAGTTTAGAAAATCCCTGGTCGTCCAATAATTGTCTCTTGCGAGAGTAGACTTTCGTTCTACCAGATTCAGTACGCCAAAACTTAGCTGAGTCTACGTCTGCCCAAACATAACCTTTTGGATTACTTTTATCTTCACAATACCACTTTTTTAAATGTTCATTATATAATAAATAAATCACCATTTTAAACTCCTATTGATAAGGTCTTACGCTGAACAAAGGACAATCCATACACTGACAATTACGAATCTCTTCTCTTTGATAGTTAGCACAATCCAAATATTTTAGATTAATCTTTGCTCTCAAACTACCGCGTTCGGCCCGCTCTACCATTCTATAAATCCGAGTATGAGCAGGCGTATTTTTCATACCTACAATCCCATAACCCTGGCTTAACACATATTTTTTCAAAATCTTAAAATGTTCTACGGTTTCAGCACTAGGATTGGCAGGAGAATGAGATGGATGGCCGCCTTTACCGAGGCCCGCTCCACGCTTTCCTTGCGGCGTTTTTACTGTAAGGCCGCCCTTCTTGACTCGCGTATAAATCAAGATTGGCGTGAGCTTGTTTGCATTAAGGCCGCCAAGTTGATTATACTGCCTAACCGCCCTTTTGTAAAGCTCGTCGCGGCTTGATAAACTTTCTTCCTGCTCAATCTTATTAATACATGATTGCAAAACGGCTAAATCAAATTCGATTGTTTTTCGGCCTTTGGGCATGTTCTAACCTTTCAACATCATAAATTAACCAACAAATTGCTGAAATACAAAATACTAATATTACAAAACCAATATATGGTCTAGGAATTGATAGTAGTAATTCTTGTAAGTCTTCCATATTATTCTAATTTTTCTGTTAAAATATACATTTTTTTTGCTATAATACAATCACCATATTTGTGTCTAAACCTATTCATGTTTTGCTTTCCAAATCCAACAACATCTTTAAAAAACACCTTTTTAAGAATAAATCTTCTTTTAAGAATAAATCTTCTTCCGGCCTGTTGATAATATTTAGCATCTTCTAGTTGTGTAAAAATATGAAATCCAGACAAATAATCTGTAAAATCATTGGCCATAATATTTTCATTAGTAGATTTCATCCATTTAAAATACTTAGTATACACTGTGTAATGAGGTGTTATTAATTTACCTCTATAGTCTGTCTCGAAACATTTATAACCAACCCCAACCAAACCATGTTTTTTATGGTTAATCATACTAAAATATACAGAATTCAGGCACATTTAATTTTTCCTTTTTAATTATTGAAATCAATAGTAGTAACTTAGATGTTCCGTATTGTTTTTTTAAAAAATCGCCACAACCATCGTGCTTTTAGGCTCAGAAATTAAGAATTAGTTCTCCTTACTATCGGAGCATAATTTCATCGATAGAAGTGGCTGTATTGTGAGTTATTTAATAAACTGATTATAACATATCATGTCCAGAAATCAAGCCCCTCTTTTGGGTGGCTATGTCCACAAGTATTTACGTAGCTGTAGAATCTCAATAGCCTTATTTGTTTCTTCATTATAGAACAGTATCTCTTGTTCGTATAGTTTTACTATATCAGTTTCTTTAAGGAAGATTTCTTCTTGTTCCAAGTATTTTTTCACATAAACAAATTTCCACCAATAGTAGAGTCGCTTCAATTGAGATACTTCATCAGCATATTCTGCATCCATACTATTCTTAATAGAAGTCCAATTTTCCTTCATCCACCACGGCTGTTCTTTTTCTATGAAGTCTGTAAGTATTTGAAAACAGCAATGCAATATACGTTCGTCTCTATCATTCCACGATCTTGGAAGACTTTGACATTTTACTACATTGTGAGGCCAAAAGTAATCTTTTACATAGTAGTATAGACATTCCGCCTTGTAATACAATTTGTTATAAAGTCGCTTTATTTTTTTCATACAACTCCAAACTCATTAGTAAAATATTGTTTAGTGCCAAAAACCTCTTGGTAATGCTCCGCAGGAACCATAATTATTTTCTTGCCGCCCATAATTTTTGCAATAGAAACAGGTTCGTACCACTCCAGCAACTTACGTTGTGTTGGAACCGAAATCCTATACCAATAAATATCTGAGATAATAGTGTCTAATTTGAAATTTGTGCTTCTGGTAGCTATATTGTAAAATACCAGTATTTCTGCTTTATTACGAATACACGCCTGTAGGGCGTCAACCTTAAATGAACTTTTTTTATCATTTCCGATAGGCGAAGTCTTAACCTCTATAAACTTGGTTTCGCCATTTTCTATAATTTTATAATCTGATGAACTATTTGGTATATCAACAAATTCGCCAGAGTTATCCACGCCATTATCAAAATAGTCAATTTTATTACCACGTAAAACCATCTCCTTTACCCACAGGTCCATTAACCAATTCTCAATTAATGTAGCTCGCTTTATATCTTTAGAAAACTCTTCCTTTGAACGGTGATCGAAACGATAATTATTTCCCATCTATTAATCTCTTTCTGTCTGAGGCGGTTGGTCCGTAACTAACTATTTCGACAGGACAACCAGATTGTTTAGTAATTTCTTTTAAAAATTCTTCTGTTGACATGCCGTACTGATTCATTTCTGCATTTAATAATAAATTAGATGCTTCTTCTTGAGCTTTTAAATTATGAGTATCTGGATTAAAGGACAGTACATTTTCGTAATCAAAACATACCTGATTAGGAAATTGATCTAAGTGGTTTACTACAATTCCATCTAAACGAAACTCTTTTTTAAGTTGTTCGCAGGCATATTTAAATAACACAAAGTCAAAATATCCAAAACGCATAGCTCCCTGCCAATGATTTGTTGGGTTATTTTCATCTATATATTTATGTTGCAATTTTTCAGAATAAGATGGTAATGGTCCCGCTCCGTGTCTAGTGGTCATAGAACGAACTATTCCTAATACATTAATATCTACATTCGGAACGTTTAAATCTTCACAAATTTCTAAGGCATGTCTTAATGTTACGGTAGACCATGTTGTATAAGGATGAAATCCTACCCATTCATCTAATAAGACGCCCTGAGAGCCTTCAAATACAACCAAATCTTTTGAATGGTTTATATTAAACTTACTTTGTGACATTTTTTCATATACACAACATATTTCTTCGTATATATCACGTACATTCCATTTAAAAACATTCAAAAAATCTATACAACGATTTAAATCATAGTCCTGTGCTTGAATCAATAGCCTATTTCTAATTAAATCTAGTTTGTCTAATGAAATAGATTTATCCAACAAATCTTTGAAAATCAGAGAGTCTTTTCCATAATCTAACCAATACTTTCTTGTCTCTCCAATACCATGACCACAAGAACCGTGTTTTTTTGTTCTACAAATTTCTTTAATTCTATTTAGAGCCTGATGATATGGAGTAGAAATCAAACATCTATCATCTATTCTTATCATATCATATGGATTATCAATTCCAATAGATTTTAAATGTTTAGCTTCTTTTGACAAGGCTGGCAAATTAACAATTACATTTCGACCCAATATCGTAGGAACGCCTCTTAGCGTTCCGGAACCAAACTGGCTAAAAGTATGTTTACGACCATCTTCTAATACTACAGTATGTGCCGCCTGTGACCCTCCACAATATCGTACTACAGCACGAACGTCTTCTATTTTACATAAATAATCGACTGTGGCACCCTTGCCTTCATCACCAAATTGCATACCAACTGTAATAATAGCCTTCATTCATCACCTTTTAAAAAGAAAGCCGGATTTCTCCGGCTAAATTGTTGTTTACAACTATCTTACTACAAAACTACAATGTTGTCAAGCCAGTTTTGTTGTTTTCGTTATTAATATAAATAGCTTTACATAAATAAATAAAACGATCTTCTTGCAAAGAGTTTTTCATAATATTTACGTCCTTATGTAGCCACTGAACATTACCTTCGATATAGCCTTTAGACGAATCTATTCTATCTAGAGAAGCTGTCTGAATATTAATTTTATTTCTAGAATTTTGCATTTTATTAGGGTCTAGAATAATATCTAAACCAGATAATGCACACTTCTTATTCTGGTTAAGAAAAAGTTCCCACGCATAATCAATACTAATTTCAAATTTTAGCCTCCTTTTCGCCGCCTGTACTTTAATATTTGACCAATATTGTCCACTCAAATCCCCCATTCCTTTAAAAACCTTTGCTTTATGTAAACAACCACAAGATTGCGTTTTTCCGCACGTTAAATTTCTTCCATACACCTTTTTACTTTTTCCACAATCACATAAACAATTCCATACCGAATTAGAATCGTTTGTATTAACTCCTTTACTTGTGACGACCAAACGACCAAACCTTTTCCCTTCTAGACGTAGATCATTACCTTCTGTTCGTATTCCAAACTTATCGGCATGTCTTCTAATTGTGGTTTCGGCACATCCGATTTCTCTAGCTATTAATGATAGCTGTTTATTTTTAACAAAACATTCTTCGTTTAAAAATTCTCTTGTTAATATTTCTGACCAGTTTTTAATTCTCATTTGGTGATCCAATATAATATAGTTTAATGTTTCAAACAATATTATTGTATACACCCGATTGTACTAAATATTAATTTATTAACTTTAAAATATCAAAAATAATTTAAAATTTTATAAGTCCAGTGCCTTCTAGCCTATTTTTACTAATCTGTGCGGTTTGTTTTATAATTGATAGCGATTTAATCACGTTATGCATAGTATTGCTAGAAATACCCTGATTTATTAAATCTTCAGGTAGTTGATTTATTTCTACATTACCCTCGCACAGGCCAATCGTAGACGCTATTAACTCACAAATATCGTCAGCATCTTCAATTTTAAGAAAATTTTCTCCAAGAGCATCCTTCCAAAACTTATTAATTTCAGGATCATCATAATACGAAGTCATTTTTGGTAGAATAAAAAAAACATTATATTTTTTCTGCACATTAAATAGAATTTCCTTAAAACTATAATCACGTTCTTCTTTTACGCCAATATATTTTAAAATATGATCTTTAGGCAAATCGTGACTCTTCTCGTCTCCAATTAAGAATATATAACCTTTTTTATTTCTTTTTTCTAAACAGTCTATCGAAGTATATTTCCAAAGATAATATAATATGAGCGAATATGACTCTGATTTCTGTCCTCCTCCATTACCTTCTAAAAACACATTATTTAGATGGTCATCAATCTCGATTCCAGATTCAAATTGTGCGATTTGTAGCGGAACTGAATCTGTATAACTATCTCCTACTGCCGCAACCATAATTTGAGGGTCTTCGGCATATCCCTTTTTTAACAAAATTCCCATTAATGTATTCAATTTCTTTTGAGTAGTGATTGGCACAGAACCCATAGAGCCGGTTACATCGAATGGTACTGCAATAGCAAGGGAATTAGGATGTTGTTGCGAATCCCTACTTTCTCGTACAAGTTTACCGTTAGCACCGAAAACAACAGGATTTAAACTGTCATGTGCCTTTTGCATACTTTTTGGCTGGCTCGCAGTTTTATTACTGTAAGCGAATGTTGGCGTATTAGTAGCCGCCCGCAAAGATGCCCGTTGAGCATAATCATCAACACTGTAAGAAGTTCCACCCATAATCAATCTCCTTTAAATTAAAGAACTAAATCAACCCACTTAGGCTGACCATAAACTCGTTTCAACAAATCTGTCCATTCTGAATATAGAGCGGACGTATCAATATTATTACCGGCTTTAATATTTACTAAACATTCATGTTTAACACCGAGTAAAAAATTAAGTAGTTTCTTGTTTAATAAACTAGTGTCATTATTTTCCAAAATAGATTTGGTTGCTAAAAGTATATCTAGAGAAGTAGTGGCGGCCAAATTTTTAGCATCAGCCGGATACCAATCTTTATATTTAGCAGAGACAAATTTAATCTTTTGATCCGCTTTTACAGAATGTAATTGACCAATTAAATTAATACCATGATCTGCCTTATCTATTAAGATATGGTCTGGAGTTACAGCCGTATGAGCATAACCAAATGTATGCATAGTGTTTAATGCCAGCAATATACGTTTATAAATCCAGGCGATATGGCGGCCATCAATAGTCCCTAAAATATCAAGTAATTTCTTTAAAGAAACTAAATTCCTATAGTTATATACATAATAATTGGTGCCGCCATCCTTAACAACCTCTACAGGAGTCCTGAATAATTTCTGATATACAAGTCCGTCAGTTTTTGTATGAATATCAAAAATTGTGTTATATTCTTCCTGCAAATATTTATCAGTTGTTGCTGGAGTTGCTGCTTTAATTACAAAGTTTTTATCTCCCGAACTAGCAAAGAAGATCGAAGAAGCGTCTCCTACACTAATTGTATCATAAATAGTATACTTGTCAACCCGCTTTTTATTTTTAATCAAATCTACAAGACCGGAGACAATTTTAGTTAAATTTGACGCCAATAAAATGTCAGTTTGGTCTTGATATTTATCCGGATGGAACAATATTTTTAGCCGTTTTTCGCCAGCATCTAATCCGTCTGGAAACAATTTTTCTGGATTATCGGCTAAACCAAAAGTGTTGCTAAATACACTATCTATCTTAGATACCGCTTTTTCTAAATTATTATCCATTAAAAGCATTAACTCCAATATTATTTTTAGTGTCCAATACAAACTCCTTATTAAAGGAGGCCGCCACATCCGGCTCATTATCACGCATTTGTTGATAGCGGATATATAGTAATTTACCACACATTTCGCGATCTTCCTTAGTATTTGAGCCAAAAATTAGCCGTGTCATACTAAGACCACAGTAAAAATGCCCGGCATACAAAAACCCCATTCTTCTTCCTGCTAATTCTACAATCTTTTCGCCAAGCATAATTGACCATACTGCACCAGTTAGTACAATCAAAAGTCCAAAAAACCCGGCTCCAACATATACGAATAGGTGGATTAAGAATGAGAGGGCTGAAATGTCTAATTCCATTTAGTACACCCCTCTCTGTTCATCATTATCCCAATGTTGGTCAAAATCATCATCAAAAATATTATCTCCTTCGTCGTGTACACAACCATACTCGTCGTCAAGTACGCTATCCACATCATCAAATTCATCAATTTCATCATCGTCTTCTTCATCACCCTCTTCATCATAATATGAGGAGCGGCCATAAAATTCTTCAATTTCTTCCTCGTTATATTCTTCTGGTTCGTCTGCACCGTACCATTTTGAAGGATCATACTCAGATTCGCCAGAATTAGACCAATAATCACCATTATCATTCATCCTATGCTCCTTTGTAGTATAAAAGTGTACCCTGTCCAACCTTACCAACGTCTGGCATAGTTAGATTAGCAGGAAGATTTAATTCAACATACATAGCGTCCCACTTCTTACGAAATAGTTCACGATTAAACGGCTTACAGATTAAGTGGATTCCGTTTACAGTAGGAAGTCTGGCTTGAATACAGCCGTTTTTTGACATTTGTGCATTTCTAGGAAAAAAGCATTTTTGAACAATATCTTCAATGCGTTCTCGCAAACACAAGTGTCCAGCATCTAAATCAACCAACCATAATTTATCGTCGCCAGCAGAACATGTTTCGCCAGCAGCACTTTGGTAGCTCCGCTTGCAGGCAGCGTAATCGCCACGCTCAATATTTTCAGCCATCTTACGCATAGCTCTTAGTGCAACCATGCGGGAAGACTTCTTATTTAACTGAATATATACGCGAGCATTATTCTGTTCGGCCTTTAATTTCATTTTGATAAACAGGTCGTCAAATTCCCCATCACAAACATAAAAAGAATCAATCACTCTTGTTCCAGAAGTCATTTCCGGATTATCCTTCCGCCGCTTAATTACTTCGGCGGAATAGAAATATGGCCCGTCATCACCAACGTAGTTTAAAAACGGCTTGATTAATTCAGAATTATCGATTGTCATTTTGAAAATCCCAATACTGTTTTGACCGGCTCCTCCGTACTAATTTGATACGGTTCAAACCAGTCGGATGATTTAGTTGTCACGCCGCTCCACCAAGTCACCTCGTATGTTACCCGGTGTTCTGTACCACTAATTTTAACACAGGTAATGTCGCCTGTCAAGTGGGGTTTTGGACTTGATAAGATTTGTACGGTTGTTCCTACGGGCAGAAAATTAACTTCTTCTTTCTTAGTTTTTGACATCTTGTTCCTTTTCTATTGAATATGAAATAATGTATACCTGTTTATCGAAATCAAATTGTATTTTAGTTACTTTAGAGTTTGCTACTGTTGGGCAATGTTCGCCAATAGCAATATAAGGTCCGCCCTCTGGATCAATCAGAGAATAACAACCATCTTCTGCATTATCTATAGAATGTCTTAGGTAATTAGCACCCTTGCACTTAAAAGTTTTTCCGTCTTTTTGCTGAAAACAGTAATCAAAAGAAACTTCTACGTATTCAGGAAATACTAAAAACTCCCAAATCATACTATATCTATTCTGCCAATATCTTTTTTCCATGCTTCGCACCAATAATGAAATTTTAATCTTTTAAATTATTTAGAAACCACTTAATTGCTTCGCGGCACCATAAAAAGTGAAACGTAAAATTATTACACTCAATCATATCGCCGCCATAAAAACTAGACTCATAATAAGCTCTATAGAATTCATCAGGAGCAATATCGTCATCCAACAAATCTTTAAGCTCTTGCAGTTCTTCTAGTTGTTCAGAATATTTTTTCTTTTCATCCCAATCTAATTTAGCATATTCTTTGCCTAATTTATGTTGATAATCAAGATTCTCTAAAGCAACATCTCTGTCGAATTCTTGAGTCTTGATTTCTCTGCTAACCTTCTCGGAAAAATAATCCATTGAGTCGATAGAACGGCGGCACCATTCAATCATATTTGGAGAACGTTCTACTATTAAATCCCCAAGATCGCCTGTGATGCAAAGCGTATAGGGCCAAACAGTGATGTGAAACCAGTACGCCGATTCTTCTGGTTTTTTACATAACCATTGTTTCATCTCGCCAGAAGGTGAACTATATTTTAATGTAATCTTATGGTCTTTAAAGGCGTTACGAGCTAACGCCTCAATATGTTTTATACGGTCTTGAATAGCAGACATTAGTAAACCTTCTTAACCAGCTTAACAGCCTTGGCTCCAATAGATTCCGTTTCGTGTATTTCCAAACCGGTAATTTTTTGTAAATCTTCGCGAGTCTTCCAGTTAGAATGACGGTTTTTAATTAGAGGTTTTAGTTTATCCCAAAACCGTTTATTATCCATAATTAACTTAGAACCAAATAATTTAATATGCCCACGAATTTTGCATTCATAAACACTAGAGCTATATTTTTTTGCTAACTCAATAGCCTTGTCTAAATTGTCAAAAACAAATAAGCGAGTGTCTTCTGGAGCATGAACCCATTGGTTAGTGTAGTAATTAACAATTAATGATTTGTCGGAAAATACTCTTAGCGACAGTAAACTTTCCATATCTTTAGTCACCACTTTGTAATATTTCTTAGCCGCCTTCTTAGCTTGCGGCTCGATTTTTACAAGATAATCCAACATATCGGTATTAGAAGGGGCCGTTCTTGGAATAATTCCAGAATTATCCGCTTTATTTAAATTATTTTGTTTAGCATTAATAAAACGCAATTCACGTTTAGCCTCCATCAATTCATCATAACTAACAAGTTTATAACCAAACTGCTTATATTTGGCGGCACGATCAACCTCTGTAGGAATAGGTTTTGGTTGCGGCAATAAAACAAACCTATTTTCATAAAACTGACCGTAAATTTCTTCTAGTCGAAGCAATACATTATAACTATAACCACCACTATTAGTTTCCTTAACAGTAAATCGATTTTTATTGGTTTTTAAATAATCTTGTAATTGAGTGCCACTAGCACCTTCAAAATCAACAGCTTCTACTACATCACCAACTTTAAACTTAGACATTATCAAACCCTTAAAAAAAAGAAATGTTCTTAACTTACAACCAAGTATAACACAAGTTTCTTAACTGTCAAGAGGCCCAAAAAGGACGTTCGCGTTTTTTCCAGTTAAATAAGTAATGTTTTTCCCGTAAGTAGTAGTTACGGTAAGCCGTAACAACGTCGGCATTACGCAAATATTCAGGCATAGCTTGTTTATGTTCTGTCAATTCATCATTAGCAGGGAAAAGATGAAGGTGGCGGGCCGCAAAGTCAATATAGTTTTCAGAGAAGTGGCGGCGACCATACCTATATGTATATTCAGCACATTGGAAGCGGCCAAATTGTACCAGCCACCTAAAGTTAGCATCCGACTCTTTAAGCCATAGATAACATGGGTGTTTAAGATGGGCTTTAGATAGTGGCCGGAAGATATTGCCGGACTTGTTGAGGGGCGGCTGTATATGTTTTTCCTCTGCTAATCTAGTAATTAATAATTGAGAGGTTTCGGTCGGCATTTTTACAACGTGGCGGTCAACCGCATATTGGGCCGCCTTCATTAGATCATTATCTAAAACAAAGATATTCATTAAAAAGCCTCTTTTACAAAAATACCCGCCTCGTTAGTATAGTATACTACACGAATCCCAAAAGTCAAGATTAACTCCTGGCAGGATTTACATGGGCGAGCGTAACCAAGATCGCCGCTCTTTTTAAATCGGATATTAACCAGCCGCAATTTTTTAAGAAAGTCTGGAGGAAAATTCATGTTTTTAATAGCCGCTAACTCTGAATGTATAGAGTCATACCGCATTCCAAACTTATTGGCAAGAGGAGAAGTTTTGTGGCCGTTATTCCATCCGAAAGATAAAATGCGACCACGTTTATGAATTAGAAAAGAGAAGTGTGGTTTGCTGCTTTTGGGCAGGTGTATTAAGTCCCGCCCTATATTTACATATTTTTCAAAATCGAGCGACATATCATTTTACAGATTTAGATAATTCTATTACTTTTTCTAACAGAACTACGCGAGGAGCGACTGATACTTTGATACATTCATATGTATCACATAAAGAACATATAAACATTCCGAAAGCAATAATTGGAAAAGCGACCACTGGTAATATTATAGGACCATCCTTAAATCCATCATCTTCCCACATTTTATAAGCCTTTCTTCCAAACATTATTAAGAGGCACATAATAATTGCAAAAACTATTACAAAGAATATGTGTGAATAAAAATACCAATTCAAATATTCGGTGACAAATAGAGGTGCTTGTTCTGCTGCAAAACTAGATGCGGAATCAGCCCCCTTTTTCAAAAACTCTAAAATCTCGCTAACATTTTTTTGAAGTTCTTCGTTCATTTTACAATCTCCTCGTACAAATAATTAGTAATATCGCGAAACAAATAGTTCGCTGTCCTGTCTACTAGTTTACCACACTCTCCGATCATTGTCAATACTGATGCTGTCAGTAAAAATAGTAAGGTTGGAATACAAATCAGTCCTAAAGAGAATCCATAAAAAAATTTAAGTAGGATTTTCATATTTAACTCCTTTTCAAAAGGTTTTTTAACGAATCTAAATAATAGATTTTATCTAATAGGATTGATTCAATAGAACCTTTTTCTACCTATCTCCCTTAAAACAATTATTAAGATCAATTCTAGCAAAATTAGGCGTTCCAAGTCCAGTTATATCATTATATAAAAAAGTAACAACCCTTCCGATCCAGTTCTTTTTATTTTGAAGAATATTTTTTAATTGCCCCTGCGTTCCTTTGAATACTGCATCAAAAACCTTTCCGTGCCAATCCAACGTTGCTGTCTTTGCCGTTCCGCTCCAATTGCCAGAACCTTCTATAACATCTATAATAATTGCCTCAGAATCCATCTCTGGCTTGAATTTGAGTAAATTTTTACTTCTTTTATGTTCGTATTTAGAGTCCTTCTTTCTAAGAATTACTCCTTCATGTCCATTATTTATTATTTCTTCATAATTACGATCAAAATCACATTTACTTTTTAATTCAAAATCTTCAACTTTTATTATATAATTAAATTTATTAATCACATTAGAGTCGATCCATTGTTTTCTTTCGTAATAGGGTCGTTCTTTATCTAACCCAAAACCATAACCATCATAAATGTAGTAACGAACAAGTTCTTTACTTTTATTTAAATCGTCATTTGTCACATTTACTGTTTTCCTAACAAGTTTACTTATTTCGTTTAACCGCTGCCGTAAATCATTATTAAAAAGCTCGCCATCCAACACAGAGTCGGGATGTTTGTTAAAAAAATCCTTTAAAGATTCTTCTATATGTGGACAACTAATATATCTCTCGCCTTTTTTTGTAAAAAGGCCATTTTTTGTGGCTATACATCTCATTCCATTATATTTAAGTTGCAACAACCAACACCCATCTTCTAGATTAATTTCATGACAGTAATCTTTATACGATTTTGCTAGCATTGGCTCGACATAAATAAATGTATCTACGTCTTTAATATCTTCAAAATACCCGGTTTTCTTTTGTTTATTATATCTAGATTCTATTTCAAACAAAGCCTGTTGTTCAGCAGACGTTTCATTCTTCTTTCCTATATTTTTAGGATTAGATATGGTCCATTCAGATATAACCATTTCACCATCAATCAGACCGGCAATAGTTCTATGCCTATTCTGATCTTGTTCCATATACCAAACACGAATATTGCCTAAAGAATCGCGGGAATAAAGTTGCGGGAATATTTTCATAACTCAATTATAATCCATCTTACTCGGAAGTCAAGGCCAGCGGCGGCTATTTCAAATCTTTATAATCAACAATAACAGGTTTAGCAGAGAAAGGAGAATGGGCGGCTGTCTTGTAAAGAATATTGAGTTCGCCAGGAGGGGCGGCTAGGTGTTTAGATGAAGCGGCCCTTATTTCTTCCTGCTCACATTTAATTGGTATATTAGAAACCGTCATTTTATAATGCCAGTTGTGAAAGATATGACAGGAGATTGTTTTAGGTTTGTCGGACATAGATTAATTTCTTCCAGCTAGTCTAATTATCGCGTTGTAACAATTTTTACCCTTAGTGCTTAAATCTTCATACCTTTTGTCGCCAATAAGACAATATAAAGTATCAAGAGCATACTCGCATTTTTCTAAATGTTTGGTATAATCATATAATAATGTAGCCTTCCTAATAGTTCGATATTCAATAGGCATTCTACCTACGCCAACCAATATTTCTAACATTATATATGTAACCATTACTTTTATCCTAATATTTTTTCTTATAAGCCAACTACCATAACTTACAATATCAAATGTCCAACTACTAGTAATCGAAACTAGACCTCAACTGTATCAGAGTTGCGTCATAAACCTTTAGACCATAGTTGGTTACTTAGTAGGTATGTTGTTACACCAAAGGAACGGGTTATAGCCTTACCAGTTACGGGGTGCTATACGATACGCCTGAGTTTCCCAGGTTCTTATTATCTCTTAATCCTCTATTCCCCCGCAACTTAGGAAGTCGCCCACTCGCTATTCCGTTCATAACACTACTTAAAATAGAGGTTCGTGTTACTACCATCGTTACAAGGAGAATTAGATTCCACTTTTTAAAGGATGGACACTACTAATCCCACCTTCCTACTAAACTGCGGTTCCTAGAATCGAACTAGGATCAACAAGGCAACAACTTGTCATAATACCATTATACCAAACCGCAATACAGCCACATTACCCGCATCATCACTATTCCACGTAATCGTGTATAATAGCTCCGCGAATTAGCGTGAGGTCTGCTAGTCCCACTCCTGACGAAGTCCGCCCTTTATTACGGAAATAACTCCGCTTCTTTCATTAGGGTCGGTCCTAACTAGCCGGTTATCATGCGGCACGTTTTAAAATGATTCATAACTATCGTATCTTAGGAACTTATGTGCTAATTGATTACAATCTTCTTGCAGTTCTTTTCTCAAACTACCATCTTTAAAAAATGGTGGTGGAGGAGAATTTAGTAGTCTATATTTGTTAGATATATGTTCGTAAATCTCTTTTCCAATTCTATCTGCACTATCTTTATCATAATCTGGTCCTGATACCGGCATATTTATTCCTTAATTTCAATCGAAAATTTTTGAATTATTTGGGCCGGTTTTACTACAACGGCCTTAAAATTCTTGTTTTGATATTTGGCGGCCATTCTTTCCTCAATAGCCTTTTTCCACTTTTCTTCTGTATAATATACTTGATAAGAAATAGTAGTTTCAGTATGTTCTGGATAACCGTGGCCAGGATTAGTTCTCGATCTTTCATCTCCTGGTATATAAATAGAACCTACCTCAATAATAGCATAATGTTCAGTATCAGGAATATCAGAGAGACTATTTACATATTTGTCTGCGTACATTTTTAACTCCACAAAACACAAGTCTTAGTAATAAGTTCATTGTACCACAGCGATAGCGGCGTGTCAAGCGGAAGTCAAGGTGACGAAACCTCACCGGGTTTTAAACCGGACCTACTTAGCAGGTAGGTGCCACAAACGTTATTGGCCTAACTTCCATTATCTAATCAATCGTCTTCTGGTTCTACTAAAATTTTACCAAGCTCTATTACATTAAACTGAGCCTCCGCATATTCCGTACCTGTTTTATGTATATATTGCATAGCACTAGAGGTATTATCCATATTTTCGGCAGTTTCTTCGGTTACTGCAAAATATTGAACTGTTTTAAAGTAGGGTCTTTCAACCTTAACTAAAACCAATTCACGATATTCTTTCGTTTTGGCGGCCATATGTGTTTTTCCCTGCTAACATTATTATCATGTACTTACGGTTGGACTCGAACCAACAACTATTCGATTTTAAGTCGAATTCCTCTGCCAGTTGGGATACGTAAGCATATTTAGTACCTTCGGTCGGATTTGAACCGACACTTTTACCGTTCTAAGCGGTATCCCTCTGCATTGGGGTACGAAGGCATAAGTTTTGCGGCACTCCGCAAGTAGTCGATAAACGAGTCGCACGTTTGATTGTAGTTTGTAATACTACTGTTTTTCTGTTAAACTAATCGACCAAATCTATTGAACAATATGGTTCAAAAAGAGATAATAATACTTCATTTTGTTGCATATAAAATCCTTTGGAAATGATATAATGGAAGTTGAGGGTACTGACCCCTACTTTGACCACAGTGCAAATGTGGTGCAACACCCATGTTGCCACAACCCCCGAATGTGGTTTAGGTGAATTAACCACTAACCCTCCTATTTTTATTTTTTAAGCTAATAGAGAAAGCATTCTTGAAAGTCGGGATGGTGAGAATCGAACTCACTTAATGTCCTAATCCCAAATTAGGCGACTCACCTTTAGTCTACATCCCGTAAGTTGCTATAACAGCAACGGTTAATCTTGGAGACACTACCCATCCTATCCAATATAAACAGCCGCCTCCAACAGTAGTTGCGAATAGCATTGTTAAACGCGGGAAAAAACACATTGCTAAAATAAAGCCTAAATTGTGATATTCCCAAAAACTAGTTGGCTGCATTCGATAATCCTTGTTATAAATTTGTTAAAGCACTACAGACGAAAGAGGTCAGTGTGGATCACGATACCACATTTCTAGTTTACAGGACTAGAGTAATTGCCTTTATACGAACCGACCAAGTTTGTGAAAACTAGTGACCCTTACGGGTTTTGATCCCGTCTACTCAGTTTGAAGGACTGATGACCTCACCAGATGTCTAAAGGGCCGAATTTAAGTCCTGCTACTAGGTTACGCTCCTAGCCAAAGCCGCTTATCAGGCGGAAAGAGTTTATAAGGCTCCTTTGAACAACTAGTTCTTAGCAGGTTATTTTTTTTGATTGTCGAACCAAAAGGTGTATATATATTATATCTCGTTAATTCAAGTCTCGCATAAAGGATTTAATATGATTGAAGTAAAATGCACAAACTGCGATAAACAATTTTTACGGGCTAAAAGTCATTGTAGAAGTGAAAATCTTTTTTGTTCTGCTTCGTGTTCTGCTATTTATAGTAATAAAAATAGGGACAAATCTAGTTATCGTAAATTAGAAGGAAAATGTCAAATATGTCAAACTGAAATTCGTGCGGCATATACATATTGCAATAAATGTTTTCTCAGCAAGCAAAAAACAGAGTCTAATGATAATAAAACATTGTCTGATTTAATATATTCTAGCGGCCATAGGTCGAATGCTTATACTAAAATTCGTATGAGGGCTAGATATATGGCTAAAAAGCATGGTTGGAATACTTGTAAAATGTGTGGATATTCAAAACATGTAGAGGTAGCACATATCAAACCAATCGGATCGTTTGATTTAAATACTCTGGTTTCTGTAATTAATGATTTAAATAATTTATGCCCATTATGTCCAAACTGTCATTGGGAATTTGATAATGGATTAATACAAATATCAGATTGTTTGTAATCTAATCGTCGTCATTTTGTCTTTCTATTATACCAGACTCTCTTTTGGAGTCAAGCATTTTGAATGAGAGTGGCAGGACTCGAACCTGCAAGACCCGAAGGCAACGGATTTACAATCCGCGACGCTGCCAATTACGTGCTACACTCTCGTTTTAACGACCAAATTTTCAAATATCTCAATACTAAGGAGGGGAGTTGCACCCCTAACTGCTCTTTTGGAGAGAGCCGTGTTCCTGATTACACCACCCAAAGTATGTTTTCGTCTTGTCTTACTCTTTCATTCTATCACGCCTTCACAATTTGTCAAGTCGCTAAGGCAATGAAAAATGATATTTCTATTTATACTTAATATTATACACCTTTTTGGCCGAGATGTTCCGTTATTCAAACAATAAATCTGCTGTATTTTCTAAAATTTTGGTAAGTTGTGGGGAAATTCCAAACCGGTTGGCGTTAATTTCTCCTAATATTACTCTCTAGGCCAAATTTGTTTATCTAAAAAGCTAGAATCTGCAATAAACAATAATATTGCAACAATGATATTCAAAGGTCCGAACGCACCTATTAATATGGAAACTATTAAGTCACTGACGGTTATATTCTTCTTAAAAATCTTGATAGTATAGAATAGATATAGTGCAGAAATTACACCTATCAAATACCAACCTACACACATAAAGAATAATGTTAAACTACTTATTTCTTCCATATCAAATCTCCTTTAATAAATAGTATTCGGCCAACATTTTAGCCTTTTCAATCAATACATTATAGTTTGGTACACCAGGACCAGAAACGCATTCAAGGATAGCTTCTGCGGCTTCACGCAATTCTGGTTGCGGAACATACTGCACCAAAACACGGTGTTGTATGTCCATTACAATATTTATATTAAACCAAATCTCTCGTTTTCCAGTGTTACCATATTCAAAACAACCATCCTTAGTAATTTCTAAATATGTATTTGGATACTTCTTATAAAACCATTTGCCAATTACATTGATAGATTTTGACGACTTGTAGGTGTGACCATACCTACATATATCAAATCCATCAATTCCTCTTGATCTTTGCGTAGTACCTGTATAACATATTGGACAGTATCCGTATTCGGAAATTTCACTCATTTTCGTCCCCAATTATCACTAATTACTTCGCAACAATTATAAATACATATTGTTACAAATAAAGTTATAATTACCAAAGCAAACCATCAAGCATCAGACATAAAATTTCCTTTCTTCCATTATACCACGACTCGCAGAGTCGTCAAGAGTGACACACTAAAATTTGTCCATCGTAAAAATAAAAAACATTATCGTCTTCTACATAAGAGATATAGTAGCGACTCTCTACTTCTCTATTTTCCTTATCATATGTTATGAAATAAAGACCGTCAGGCAGAATATCGTATGGATTAATACCTTCTTCTACACTTACGGAATATTCCATACCATCTTTTGGCCCTTTGCAGAGCGTAATTTTAAGAGTCATGGCTGCTCCAGTTCCAGACGAATTGTAAATTTTTTCATAGTTTGTGTACACTTCTATTATTTACGCATCCGATATTGGTGTAATATTTACGAAGTTCATCTAATCCATTAGAATAAATACCGTGTGCAGTAAATAAACTTAATGATTTAATAAGAATATTAGTATTCTTTATACCTTCCGCCAATTGTAAAAACGTACCGCCTCCAATATTTATGTCGTCAAGGATCAACAGGTTCTTTTTTACAATATCTCCCTGAATACCTAAAAACCTTAGTTTACCAGTATTTAAGTCTCGCGTTTTACTAGCAATAGCATATCCACTCTTATCAAGTGCTTCGCATTTATTTGCAGAGAGAAAATTGAATATACGGTCTGTTCGTTTGACCGCCCCACCATCAGGAGCGACTAGGACCACACTACCTGCTTCAAAATTTAGCCGTTTTATAAACTCTAATACATATTCATCCATATACTCTATATAACAGTTATTTAATAAAGCCGGAGTTACATCGGAGTGAGGTTCCAATATCTTAACACTACTAAAATTGGCCGCGTTAATTATACCGACGAACACTTTGAGAGAAAAAGCCGCCCCTTCTCCCGCATATCTATCTTGTTGAGCATAGGGGAAATATGGCAGTTTTAGTCCAATATCAAAATCGTGATAATGTTTTAGGGCGTTATTTAATAATAAAACGTCCATTAGATCATCGGAGGACTTAATATCGGCCAAAATATTAAACGATAAATCATCCATATCGCTAGTATTTTTTAATAGAGCAAGCAGAGAATCTCCTAATACCACATGACGCTCGCCACCAGGAAATGTAAAGGCTTTAATATCATATTCAGCCCAATCAAAACATTTGGCTTTTTTAACAAACAATTTGATATTCATTATATTACCCTTGTACCATAGAATTACGACAATTTTCGCGAACTTGTTCAAACGTCCATTCTTTTAAGAGGCAGCCATTCTCAAAAACCGGCTCTAATAACCCTTCATTTTCTTCCTGCTCACTACATTTATCCTTAGTGACTATTACTCCATTACCGTTACGATATACTTTTAAGTAACCGCAATGACTATGTTTTCCTTTATCTGTTACCGGAGTTTTAAGAATATCTCTAGGCTCTCCATTTACTTCAATATGAACGGCCTTGAGAGCAAAGCTGAGTGTGTCTCTGGTGCCCTGTCGTAAAATACCTCCAACCCCAATAACAAGATTCTGAGAAGCATAGCCCATATCAGCCATACGTTGCAATGTATTCTTATAACGCTCTAAATACATACCGTCTCCATAAATCAAGCCGATTTTAGGATTTAAAACTTTATAACCTTTAGAATTAACAGTATGGCCAAATTTTTGATCTAATAAACGTAGAACTCCATAGAATTCTGGCGTCCCAAAACTAGCCTCTGGATTTCCGCAAATAATATCTGGTGGATTTCCACTATCTGGACGAATAACTGTCTTTCCATCTCGACTTAAAATAGTATCCTTTAATATTTCAAGATACTCAGTACACACACGCCAAATATCATAAGTGTCTGAAACAATACTTAGAATTCCCGTCTTGTATAGTTCAAACATTCTTTTATAAGCGTCAATCTCATTATCTGGCCCATAAGAACACATAGTTGAATGCTCTGATGCCGGAACAGACCCCATAATTAATTTCGTTTTATCATTATTGTAATAGTTATCAATAAATCTTAATGCGGGAATAGTATCTGATCCATTAAAATGAATAAGATGTGCCGCACCAGAAATGGCAGCCGATTCATCACTACTATCACTACGATAACCAAAATCATGTACTAACCAATCTTTTAAAAATGTTTGATCTTCGTCGCATGTTTTAGAAAACCATTCATTCACAATTTTTCTATATTGAAGAACATTAGTGGCTACAGTAGTTGGATACCAAACCTTTAGAATTAAAGATTCGATAAAGCCACCAACCCAATAAAAATCTGGATGTGTAGTTTGTACTGTAAACAACGCATTTTTAACAGGTACTACAGTACCTTCTGGTAAAGCCTTGATTTTAATAGGCCAATATCCTAATTTACATAAACTATCGATTTTCCGTTCAACGTCTGTGGAAACGGGGCCGACAATACGCTCATGTAAATCAATAAAAGCATCTTTGTCATGTATTGTAATAGGACGACATAAATATTCTTTTAGGTAATACTGTAGCCCAAAAAATACACATTCATTATAGTATTTATTGCTACGTGGACACATATATGAGTACACTTTATTAGTGCCAGGAACATATTGTAGCATATGTCCTAATTTATAAACATCGGTACGTGCTAAAACAGAAGGATTGAACATTTAAACTCTCCCTAAAACGATTTTGTAATTAGTTAAATTATTTAATAAACAATGATTAATAGCTTCTAACTTGCTTGCAAATGTCATCAGATTATTCTTAGTAATATAATCAGGACATTCTATAATATCTATCCATCTCGAATCTTCTGATAAATACGAGACGCTAATATTATCTTTTGATCTAATCAGGTAAACGTTTTGTTTTTCATTCATTTTCTATACCACACATCTTTTCCAATATGGACATAGCTTCTTCTTTAGAAGCGGCCACTCCCTGTTTATTCTCTTTTACGGTTTGCGTAGTCATATAATGAGGTTTATACCAATACCACCAATCAAAACGGCCATCATTCTTTTGTTTTACTTTGCCAAGATGTAGGTGAAAACGAAAGACTTTGTCGGCGAATTGAGTATAGCATACCATAAAATATACGTCTGTCAAGGCGTCGTGACGCCAAAAGTATTCCTGTTTCCCTGCAAATTCTGGACGGGATTCGTAAACCTGCGGTTTCATTTTAATAACCCTAAAAATTCCAATAAACTTCTATTATTTTTTAATACATTGTGAGCAGGAGAAAGAGGAGGCGAACATTGAAAAACACCCTCGAAATCTGTTGTGTAGCCCATTTTTACGTCCTTTGAAAGAATTTGTTGTTGCGATAACTCAATTATAACCGGCTCTTGCCGAAAGTCAAGTCTGCGGAGGCCGCTTGTTTTATACCACAATTTTCACAGTATCTATTCTTTCATTAGTAGTACCCTTTTTCAATAACATTCTTTAATTTTCCATTCATTAGCGGTAGCACTCAAACCAATCAAAATCTTCTTCAATATCTTTACTACGACCGGTGATATGAATTTCAAAAGGTATCATACTTTTTCCTCTAGTTTATCAATATTAAGAAAATAATGGTCTGTTAAACAATCTAAAGTATATACGTCTTCGGCGGAAAGATAAACATATTTGTCGCCACATTTAAGTGAAGCACAGGCGGCGTGGATAAGATCGGACAAGATCGGTTTAAATGAGTTGTTCCACTTCGGATTAAATGCTCGCATCGTATCTCCAAAATCACCCTTCAAAACCGCGTTTTTATAATCTTCTATAGAGCCATATTTAGTACAGAATAAACTTATAAACTTATACTTCTTTAGCCACACCAATCTTATTTGATACCAATCGTCCCATTCCTTAGCCGCCCTATTTTGTAAATGAAGTTCGGCCCGCTCTATTAGTTTTAGTAATTCATCAGCCTTAATTTTTACAAAACTATTTGTCATTATTATCTCCTATTTTTTCAACATCAACTATTTTGGCACTAAATGGTATTTGTCTTAATCTTTCTTGTTCGACTAACCAGTTATATAACTTAAGCCCGTCTTTAAATTGGTAATCATAAAACTGATATATATTATCATATTCGTTAAATACAGTATACCAACAAAAAGGAGTCCAATAACCAAAAACATAAAGCCTACATAGTATTTTATAAAAACACTGGCTTTCTTTACTAAACTTAACAATACTATATTTGTAAGTAAACATAATTAAACTCCATAAATATCTTGGTAATCTCTTAAAGCGGCCCTATTAACAGCCTCTACAATAGTATCAGTAGGGGCGGCATAAAACCCAGAACAACTAAAACTATTAATCTCGATCAAACGAAGCGGCCCATCTTTTCTCCTGCAAATGTCCATAGTGTATGCAGATTCCGGACGCCATTTTTTTGCAATACGGTTTGTAAAATCAATAACCTCTGTAGGACAACCTTCTTTAATCTTAACCATACCTTCATTTTTATATTGAGAGGCGGATACTACTGTGTTATCTACGATAATTAGCCGCCACTCTTCTACTATATCTTTAGCAGCAGAAATAACAATAATATCTTTTAGATTGTTTTCATAGAACGTCGCCCGCTTTAAAAAATCATAGAAACATTTTTCCGCAACTACACTTCCATCGAAAGTCTTAAATCCACTAGACGGACGAATAAATAATTTATCAGTATTCAATAATGAATATAAATAACTATGTTGACGCTCTAATTCTCCTAGCGAAAGCATCACATAATCGCTATTCAGCAAAAACTCGCCAAAATGGTTGTAGTAGTTGAAACACTCGAATTGGGCTAAATCGCAATAAACCCCAGGAACCCATTTAGCGTGCTTCCTAATGCGGCTGGCGGCGTTTAACGACCCGTAGAAGACAACAGGTTCCCTATCAGGAAACAAACTGGTAATAGATTCGCACTGTTTATCGTCAAACGGAATATAGTCGAAGGTTTTATATTTAGAGCCGCTTTTCTCAATAGACTGTTTGAGCCTATCTAGGTTTTCATCAAATCGATCTGACTCTAAGAGCCAGTTAGCCTGCGGCATAAATTATTCCTTAATCCCTAATATTTGTAGTGCTAATGGACGATTTACTACAGTATAAGAATCTGTACAAGCATCATAAACAAATGGAGGAGGATCGACATGTACAAATTTAGACCCATTATGTACAACCCATCCATCTTTAATTTCAGGTTCGCTCGATTCATTTAAACGGTCATTTTTTCTTTTTATATCAATATCTACAGGAACCCAAGTCGGATATTTATAAACCTGTTTTTGCAAATTAGAAAACGAGATGTTCATAATTTCTAATTGTGCTTTTACTAAAATATTACGTATACTAATTTCTTCTTCCATACTTATCCTCTGTAATTTGGATTTAAAACCGGCTTAGTACAATCAGTAATAACTGGAGGAACAAAATCAACAAAAGTCAATAAACGTTGTGCCGAAATGTAATCTACGAAACCATTTAAATTACTAAAATCCCAACTAGAACCTACAAAATATATCGGCTTGAGAGATAAATATATACCGTTATACGTTTTAACAAACCCCCAACCCTTCAAAAAAGGCGGCCAGTCATACTTATATTTCTTCCTGCAAATCAACTGTTTTGCAAAAGTTCTGTCCCACATTATACGACCGTCGTACAAATAAGGTTCCGTCTCACATCGATCATAAGGAGTACCACTTATAATTTTAGGAACTCTATATTCTCCTGTCAATTCATAATCCTTAGAATCTTCATCGTCTGACATTAATACTGATTCATCTAATTCAATCTTCATTATTCACTCACTTTCTTAATTTCCGGCTTATTATCACCAACTTGTTTAACTTCCCACTCCCCAGAGTGTAGAGTTACTTTTGCAGTAGAAACCTCTGGTTCTTTCCAAGGAAAAATATTTTTGTAATCAACGGCTCCAAAATCTTCTACATAACCTTTCTCTGTATATTGAGAGGGGCCGCAATACCATTTCTTTTGACCATTAACTTTTACCCACGATCCTGGGACTGGTTTTTGAGGGATAACGCGGTAAGCCATAATATCGCCCGCATAACCTAAATGTTTCCATCTAAGAGTAGTAGGGTTTTCTGTGTCACAGCACGCAGACGATCCTGACCTAAAAATTACTTCAATCTTATCATCTTTAGATACTGGACATTTTCCTCCATTCCATTTAATAAAACCTTCTGGAATTTTAAGATTGTTATTTTCTTCATTATTAATCGTAGAATCTACACGACGACGATAGACTAAGTGATAGGTCTGGCCTTGGTTTAATCGCCAATTACTAGATTCTTTCCATATATTGAAACAATCAGAGAAATATTTATCACCCTCAATAACATCTTCATCTTTTTCAAGATAACGCCATCCACTCATATTACCATGTTCAACATTATAAAGAGGATGTTTTTTAGGATATTTAGAATAAAACTCTATACGCTCCGCTTGCGTTGCGTGTCGAATATGGTTGGGACCATGACATAATCCGCCAGTCCATCTTTTATATGGTCCGGTCCACAGATCGCCAGAATCATCAATCTTAACAATAATATCTACAATTTTACCTTTGTCATATAATCCATCTTCTCGAACAATCAAATCACCAACTTTAAACTCATTGAATTCCATAATATGTTACCTTTCGTTTGCAAGGAAAAAATAGGGTTGTTTTGCTGACACGTTTTATTATAACAGGGCTTGTCGCCTTGTCAAGCCGCCTTACTACTTCTTTTTGTGATTATAATAAACATATTGAATAATACGGTTTCTTTTCAGTTTAGGAGGGTTTGGATATAATAATATAATTCCAAATACAATAATAAATGGAATTAGGAAGCAAGATATAACTATAGCCATTTAATTTCCATTAGTTTCACTAATCGTAGGAAATTTATCTCCGTGACGCTCGACCTTATATTCTTGGCCATTTAATTTAACATTGACGGATTCGTATTTAGGCTCGACCCATTCAGACAAATGTCTTTCAAAGACAAAAAACGGATTAGAATCTAGACCCATAGTTGATTGAACAATCCAGCAATTAGGTACTCCTATTTGTTTCTGATCGCATGGTTTATAGTATGGTTTTCCAACTACATAGTATTTACAATTGCGGTATTTAGCAAACCCGCCAACCGTTGGTTGCCAAACCTCTAAACGTCTACGATATACAAAATAGTCTTGAACGCCACACTTTGCCAAATGGTTTGAAGAACGTGTCCATCCATTTTCTTTAGAAAAGAATTCGTCTCCTTCAATCACAGATTCATTTTTATCTAAATACCGCCACCCATCCATATCGCCGTGTGCGACGTTATATTTAGTTCCTAATCGCAAAAAAGCGGCTTTTTCTGCTTCTGTAGCATGTCGTACATCTTTAGGATTATGACAATATTGAGAACCTCCATCAACATTTTCTAACCATAAATCTCCTCTACTATCAATACTACATACAGTGGTGATAACCCCTTTTCTATATTCAGCATGGTTAGGATTATCTATAACAACAATATCACCTTCCTTAAACATTCTCGTGTTATCCTTAATAGAATTTAATGGACAAATGTATTGAATAAGGTCTTGTTTCCCATAGTATGGAATAAAACTATTTTCTCCATCTTCTTTCCATAATTTACCCTCACAATCGCCACATCCACGTTTTTTCCATTTCCATTCGTCAATTCGTTCGGTAACGCTTGTAATCTCAACAGTATCTCCACCTTTTGTCAAGTAGACGCCTTCTTTATCAACAACAAAACTCATAATTAATCTCCTATATCTAAAATTGTTATTTTTGTAAACCTAACGCTTCTATTTCTTCTGTAGTCAATTTTTGTAGTGCTTTGGCCGCCACCTCGGACTTTATTTTTTCACGATAATCTTTAACGCTAGTTGTGTTGACCTGCAACTCTTTTACATCAGCAAGTCTCGCGTCTTTGCGTAATTTTTCAGCAAGCAATTCAGCCGCACCTTTATTACCAAACACTTCAGCAAGCAATTCGTAACGATTACAAAGTTCAAAAACAGCGTATACTTTTGTTATAACTACATTAGATTTCAGATCGATTTTTCTTCGGTAAACACACCGAGGAACTTGTTGTCCACTAGTCCAATTGTGACTAGGAACCCACTCTTTATAAGCATCTACAAAAAGTTCATCTCCTTTTAATACTTCTTCTTCTTTATCTAAATATCTCCATCCTTCCATATCTCCATGGTCTTTAATGTAGAATGGGTGAAATTTGATATATTTTGAGATAAATTGGTTTTCCTCTTCTATAGTAATTTTATTTAGGTATTTTTCTGAACAGCCAGAATAAACTTGTTCAGAATTAGGAACAATCAGCTCATAACATTTTGAATCATTAATAATAGAATCCGCTACCCGTTTCTTAACAAATCCGATAGCCGGATAAAGACCAAACCATTTTACAACATCGCCAGTTTTAAACATATTAAAATCCTTGTAGAAAGAAAATTGTTATACGAGTTATTGTATCACGCCTTGCGTAGTTGTCAAGTTGCGGGTTTCCGCAAGTGAGCAGAGAAGAAAGAGGGTTTCATTATTAGATTACTCTATTAAAATACCTAACTATATCTTCTACGTGTTTTTGCGTTAAACCGCAATTCCAACTTGTTTGGAAAAAGTGGCCGACTATCTCGGCATCAATATCATCGTCCAAAATAATAAAGTCGGTAATTTCTGGATGGCGATTTAGCCACTCTTGAATTTCGTTTGCTCGCGGTCCGCCAAGATATTTCGTACAATCGATAAATTCGGCCCCAATACTGGCCAGAGCGTCTTTAACACGCAATCTAGGATGGATGGATAGCCGCCAAGAAGACGATAATACTATTTTGGCACCGGTTTGATCCAATATGTTTTTTAATAGCGGCAATAATGTATAATCAATACCAAATACCGCTCCGCATAACGGAGAGTTTTTATGATTTAAAACACCGTCAATGTCTAGGAAAATGATTTTCATATTTTACGTCCTACACATTTTCCATATTGTTTATGATAATCTAATACATTTTGGGCATGATCTAAAATAGATGATGTTAACTCATTTATTTGTTTAATATAAATTTTATCTAATCTCATTTCTATTAATGATAGAATATGTATTAATAGAGATGCAAATAAGATAAACTTATACATTTCTTCGTAATTCATAAGGCGGCCCTTTCTAAATAGTGTCGTTGTCTGCCCATTGTATTTTAGAAATAACGGTTTTGTTTATCGGAGTAACCAAAATATCTTTTTTTCCGATACTAATATCTTTTAATATTCCCTTGGCAACACCGACATTAAAACGCCGACTATCAGTATAATCCTTTTCTTTTTGCCATTCTAAGGCCATCATTACTATTTCTTTAGCTCTATCCTTATTGTCCGCAAAAACTATACAGTTTAATGGGATATAATTATCATTACTAATCCTTACGATAAAGGGCGTAGACCCAGGCTCATAAGTGAAATCCTCTTTGTAATTTGTAAAACACGACTTGTTCAAAAAAACTTCTTCGCTCATATAATATCTCCTATTTATTCCTGCTCAACCTGTAATGAATCTGTTTTTAAAATAACCCAATGATCTACAACAAATGCGGCTATATAATACTCTTTTGTTAATCTTGGTAGGATTACAGCATGAAGCAATCCAGCATCTCTACCTTCTTTTACTCTATTAAGCCAATCTTTAACAGTTTTAGCTTGAGATTCTGTCATTTCTACAGACACTAAAGGTTCGTTCATTTTTATTCCTGTAATAGTGATTATTTATTATATTAAAGATTTGCGGCTAACCGCATTAATGGCGGCTATCTGATCTTCATACTCACGACACAATTTTAAAATCTTGTCATTAGTATCTAATATTTTTTTACTTGAATTAATAACCTCGGCATTATCTTTGAATAAGGCACAAATTAAACACGAAAGTATAACATTATAAATAAGAGATACTGTTAATAGTAAATATACAAACCACATCATAACATTTTCCTTTTTAAAAAGCCGCCTAATACTAAACAAAGGCAACAAATTTCCATTCCCTACTACTACCGAATTCACAGGCCATAAATCCGAACCCTTCAATAAAAAAATCACTATCTACTTCATAAACAGAAGCCTCTCCATTATAATGCCAATACTTAAAATCACAGAAGAAGTTAATCAATAGTAGTTTACCGTCTTTGTTTTTAAAAATAATCTGTTTCATTTGTGGTTCTCCTTAATTATTCCTGATTGGCGGCCTTATTTGATTTCAATTCAATTTGATTTATATTCTTTTTCCCCTGCTAATTAGCAGTAGATTAACCAAACTCGTTGCCGTTTCTGGTTTTAAATCCATTGTAACCGAAGGATTTGATTTGTCAAGGGTTTGGCGAATGGAGATGGATTAGGTTCAGAACGGCGGAACGCCTGTACTAATCGCTTATGAATGTTCACTAAATTGGTAAACATAGTAAAGATTACTGTAGAGAAAGAGGCTGAATTTGAGTTTAAATTATTGACGTAAGTTGTTTAGCTGTATAGACTTAACTATCATCAGTCATACATACTATCATACACACCAACACCACCAATACAAACCACAACATACATACCCCAAACATAAAGAAAACAAAGTAGCACAGATATAGATAGAGAAAGCAATAGTATAGGAGAAAACAACAGACTTGAACGTTTTGGACGTTTTGGACGATTTTTAGGGGCGGTAGCCACCCTTACACTGTCCGTTTTCGCGACACAGAACCTTAAAATTGATCGTTTTCGCGACATTTTTGGGCCAAAAACCCTATAAATGCCAATTTTTTACCTGAAAAACCCACACAAACCCATTTTCCTCCATTTCGACCCTCTCAACAATCCATCCTGCGGCTTGGTATTCTTCTATGATTGATAGGGCCTCTATGTCTAAAATCATTTTTTCTATATTGTACTTCCTATAAAGTAGTAGGAGTATAGTCTTCTCATTAATCAGAGCCTCATTCAAATTTTCATCAAACTTTAATCGCAGTAACTCGTTGATACATAAGGAGATACGACGAAACTCCGTATCGTTATTTTCATCAGTTACATTGACCGGCTTATCATCATCCTTTTGTACAAATTCCGCATCAATATTCATAATCGTATATTTGTAATTCCCTCTGGTCTAAAAATCATTTTTCCTCGTATTTTTGCAGCTTTATCAAGCTGAGATAAGAAGAATATGGAGGTTATTTATTGTATAAATTCCGCATCAGTCAGCAATAGTAATGACTAAGTCACCAGTAACCCTTACTAACTTGCCAGTATCGTTATCCATAAAGAAGTATCCATCACTATTTGTTTCATTCAGAACTTTGCCGGTAGATACCCAAGTATGAACTTTTTGACCTCCAGACCATAGCTCGATATGATGTTTATTACCATAAGAGAATAAGTCTGCTCGTTCGGCTGAGGTGCAGCCAATTGAGGTGAGCAGGAGAAAATAGAGGGCGGCCATTCGTGCGTTTTTCATAAGTCGTTTTCCTATAAAGAGTTAAGTAGTACAATTCTGGGGAATCGAACCCTACACTTCCATCCAAATGTTTTAAGTGATAATCTTAGAAGGATCATTTCGGACTCAGAATTGCGTATGTTATACTGTCTATTTTATCATAAAAGGCGGCCTTGTCAAGTGTTTTAGGCCCTATTTTTCCTCTGCAAAATGTATTTTTTCAGCGGCCCCCAATAAAAGCTGTAGGAGGCCCGCTATTAAGCGTTGAGGTTTTTGATATAAGTGTCCATGTTAGTGTAGAATTTTCAATTTTGAGCGTCCTACGAGGTCACTTGTCGAATTTTGGCTTTCGACGATCAACCTTGTTCAACTGTTCCAGACGCATTTTTGGGTAATTCTACGCTTTCAAAAGATATTCCTTTGTAAAATTCATTAGAATCTATGGTAGTAAGTATTTTAGCATTTAGTTTAAACCCTAAACTCTCTAAAGTAAAAAACACTTTATCGCAAAATTGTCCAATAAATTTGTTAGTTGAATTTACTTGAGAAGTTAACGCGAACAGGGCGGCCGCCTCCTCATTACTTAGAGTAAGAGTAACTCCATTATTTACTTCTGTTTCAATAACCCTTGTTACTTTTTGCTTGTTGATTTTTACTTCCATTACTTACTTCCCTTATTTTGGAACTCTACGTCTGTTAATTGGTCATCTAGAAATAGGTTTTCAGAATCACAATTATTAACATCTTCGAGACGATGCTTTGTTCGGCGAAACCCAAGATTGAATAATTTTTTAAATATAGAATATGTATATTGATGCAATTTGTGATTACCATACATTTTCCCAAACAACAAATACATTGTTTTCGCTTCTTCTTCTGTTAAATTAAGATCAACAGACTGAATTTTAGTGGTTGTAACTACATTAACCTTACTTTTTGCCATATTAACATCCTCTTTTTCCACTTCTACTTTTCTAAATCGATATGTGAACCAATTACCACAACCTTTTTGGGTATTGGAACAGTATAAACATCCTGAATTAATCTGTACCATATTGCTGTTAATAGCCACAATAGTATACGTTTTACCTGGGAAAATATTGTGTCTATCCATATCTTCACAATAATCTACAACTTCTACAGTATTACCAACCTTCAAATCACACATACAAAACCCTTTAGTTAATGTTGTTTGATTAATAATTAGATTTTATCACAGAGCCGCCGTTTGTCAAGTGAGCAGAAGAAAAGAAAGGCGGCCCTATTCAGAAAAATGTTTTAGCCGCCTCGTTTTTACCGTCCGAGTAGTTTCTTCTTCCACTATTTCAAATTCTTTTTTGATATATTTATATTGTGCCTGAATTTCTTTTAAGAATCCCTTTCTACATTGTTCGGTCATTAAATAATGATATTGATTTAGTTGAATTAAAGCGGCAAATATTCTCCGAGTTCGGCACCTTCTAAACTTGCCGCATCTTCCAAAAACTCAATCATCTCTTGGTGCGTAACTTTATTACTCATTTATACTCCTCTAGTTCTAGTTTGGATAGGTATTTGGCGGCCTCATTCATACTGCATGAAAAACTACCATCAATATGGCTGAAACATATAGCAGTAGCATGTAAACCAGACTGACCTCTGGAGATAGGCTTTATTTCTGTATAAACCTTAATCAACATTCCCGGCTTAATGTTATTCCAGAAATCAAATTTACTTTTGCCACAATATTCAGTTTTTGCGATAAATGTGTTTTTTAAAATGAGCGGCATTGTTTTTTCCCTGCTAAATTAACTCTTATTCAGGTATAAAATCTACTTTGTCTAAACTATCCTTCTGAAATATATAACCGGCATCCACATTTCCGGTATTAAGGTCACGATCTTTAGCACAATAAAAACCTAAATTGCGTAGTTTATTCCATACCTCGCTCAACTGGTCACGAAGAGGATGCGATCCGTAAACTCGGCCAAGCATAAGGTATAGCACTTTAGCTTCGTCACCGGTTAATTCTAAGTGTACCGATTCAAGGTGATGAACGGTTTTGTATTTTACTTTACTAGCCATTTTTAGTTTCCTCTGTATTAAGTTTGCGACACTCTTTTATTATAACCGGAGAATTTTGTTTGTCAATAGTCGTCTATTTTTCAGGCCAAGTTTTTAAATACCACTCGCCAGTTTCTTCTTTGTATGCCGCGTGTTTTTCTTTTACCAGCATAGATTGATAACCACATTCTTTAACGCTACTTCCTAGTGCAATACCAATTATAAAAGTTCCTAACAAAAGTAAACAAAAACCCACAAATTTAGCAAATTTATCTTCCATTAATATATCCTTGTATTAAAACCGCTTGTTCACTTGCGACTCGCATAATCACGCTTGACCAATTGTTCCAACTCCTCTTTCACAACACTATTATAGTTATCAAAGAAGATTGAGCAGAGAAGAAAACATGTAATTGAGATGGCCGCCTCACTGACATCATCTAGCCGATTGTCAAACATAGCTTTGTAACCAAGACCGGCCCAAAGACAGGCGGCGACTAGATTTATTACTTTTCCTATTTTATTCACTATTTATCCTTTATGAATGTTAGTGTCATAGACATACCGATCCATAACAAAGATAGGTCGGAATGTTTAATTGGCAATTCATTCGGTACATATAGATGTAATAAACCTACTACCAAACAGCAACAACCGAATAGAATACGCATTACTCCCACTCCTTTAACTTTTTGTTAATTTTAGCACGCCGAGTATTAGAGCGACGACCTTCTTTTTTGTCTTCATGGAAACCGCTACCTGATTGGTGGCTTTTATGACCAATAGGAGCCTTCATAATATCTTCTTTAGCAATCTTCATCGGTTTGTCCTTACTCATTTGTAGACAACAACTTACGTCAAAATACTTTCGCCGTTACCATCCCAATATAAACATTCGGAATCTTCTATACCAGGACCTCTATACGATATTTCCTCACATTCAATTAGACGAAAAGCCATAATCTGGGCCGCCTTTAACAAATCAGAATGCGATAAAGACGCTAGATAACCATTAACTTCTGTAATATTTCTCATACCGTTCTCCGTTTCGTTTGACTGTTCTTTGATTATATCAGAGAGGGCGGCTTTGTCAAGGGCGGCTATATTCCTTTTTTTCCTGCTAATTCAGTTTACTTTATTGGTTTTTGGTGTATAATATGGTATGAGAAAAATGAATTGGAAACAAAAGACGCGAAAACTAGAAGAAGTTAAGGCGGGCACCAAGTAGTTTTAAGGTTGTTTAATTCTGTAAGAGTGTTACACTTATGGTTTTACCCACCTCAATAAAACACAATTTACTATAAGATTCCCATTAAACCTGCAATCTTTCGGACTTGAGTGGTCAGCAGGCTAGTATTTTAAATCCTAATCGTTTGGCGGACTGGACATTAGGCGTATTATATTTAACACATAGTACGAAGAGGCGTTAAGACTTAAATCTGGTATCTAACTCACCAGATATTTTGTCTGGTCTTGGCGTCCCAGGGACCGTTTAGTATGATTAACCATTTAAATTAACCTAAATCTTCACGGTAGAATTTAGCATGAGAAAAATGAATATATTGGGCTTTACGGTGTTGTAATACATAACAATATGGCCGCCCTAACCACTTCGGTAACACGAAAGACAGTAACAAAAAGTATCTTATAGTATCAATAATATCTATAGAAACAATAATTAAAAGAGGATTAAATGAGGAAAAGATCAAAAAAGGGCAAAAGGCCAGGAATTAAATCTGTTTGTCGAGATTGTAAAACTAAAGTTACCGTCTATAAATGGCAATATCATACAGCAAACAATCTAAGATGTACTAATTGCGGCGGCCCTGTAGAAAGAGAATATATCTTAAAGGCGGACGAAGAACAAAAGAAGAGGCTCGGTATAGAATGAAACAACCTATATTTTCTCCTGCTAATCTAAAAGACAAAACGCCAATAGAAAAAGCGGCCCCTAATATAGATAGCCGCTTTCGCTCTCTCATTCGTTCTTTTTTAAATCAGACAGAACGCAATATTAAAAAACAAGACAAAGATAAACAAACCGATAGTAGTAAGGAAGTCGAGTAGGGTTTGCAGAGGAAAAGGGAGATAAGGCGGCCCTATTTTTCTCCTGCTAATCCTCAGATATGACTCTAGCATCATATTCCTTTGCATATATATTATATCGTTTAGTCGTAAGATTTTGTGGAAGTATTGTATTCAAATACTCCTTCGCTTTATTAATTATTGTATCATCTAATTTTTGGTCACAATAGTAATTAAATACCGAGGCTACGGCTTCAGCAGCTTGTAAAACAATATCTTCTCTTTTAATCATATAATACCTTTCATAATAAAATTTAACAATATACTATTTTCTCCTGCTAATCTTCTTCATCACCACAAAATAACTCAAATTCGCCCGGTCCAATACCACTAATCAAAAACTCCCTATCATCAGCACTTAAATCCGGAAAAGCATCCTGTACACAACTACCTGTAATATACAAATTCCATCCCGTAGCCGGTAATTCCAAAGTATATTTCTTACCAGAGAAAACAGAGCGACCGGAAACAATAACGCGGTCGTCTAAAATCTCGTCTACATTAAGGCCGCCATACATTACTTTTCTCCTGCTAACTTTTCAGTATTATTAATATAGTAAAGTTGACCGGTTCTTTGGTTGTACTCCGCATAATGATTATCTAAAGCCCATTTCTGCCAAACCTTATCGACAACTCCTCCTATACAAACCGCACCGGCAATATATCCAGATATAAAAATAATAACTGCCGCAGCTACAATTACGCTTTTTTCACTATGTTCCATCACTTACCTCTACTTTCCGATCATTTGTTATAAAATATAATGCTCCGCTTCTTTCATTATATAACGCATAACCATTATGCAAAGCCCACTCTCTCCAACACATATTAACAAACGTACCAGAAATTATAATTCCAATTATAGTTCCAATGGTAATTCCAAACATAAAACCACCTTTTTCATCATTATTCATATTACATACCTTTCGCTTGGTCGTTTTTCGCTTGTCTTGTTGTCACTGACACATCTTGTTAATTAAGGTGTTCCATCCTTATGCAACAAAGGTTTTGTTTAGCTTAATTATACTATAGAAAGCCGCTTTGTCAATAGCGGCCATTTTTGCTTGCTCCGAATCACTTGGCTCTTATGTTAGTAGGGATCAGGACAGGAGAGATGTTCCTCCCCTATCCAGAGGGTCACGCCCTCACGTTCAATGCGGCTTGCCGTATGTTTTTGCGGATAGTACGCTTACCATCCCACACTAATCTTCCACCAGTCTTTTTTGTCAATACCTTATAACCCTTAAACTTATCATTCATGTTCAGAACTCCATAAAGAAAGTGAGGTTGTGAATCTAATTGTAGCAGAATGCGAAAGTATGTCAAGCCCCCTGATTGGGTGGGTCGTGCCGGGCCGCCCCACCCGAAGGTGGGATATTCCTTATTCCGGCCTGTCAAAATACTCGCGAACAGATAAAAGCGTATATAAAGAAATAAATATAATGCAGGCAATATATTGATGGTCCGCATTTAATTCAATTAATTTATAATGTGATAAAATAGCGTTTGATAAAGTTTGTAATACCATTCCCATTAAAATATCTTTAAACATCATCAACCCCTTTGTTAATAAAAATATTTCCCAAATAAGCCAAAATAACAAACGCCAATAAATGACCCCACTTCATTACTATACCCCCACTTTCTTGCGGGAGTAGCCGCCGCCAGCCGATTTAATTTTATTCCATGCCCTACCTGCTTCGGTTCCGCTTTTTTGTACGCCATGCAGAATTAAAAGGAAGTCTCCCCCATATGGGTTAGCGGCATATGAATCATCGTGGTCAACTGGCAAACCTATTTTATCTGCCTCTTCTTGACTATAAACTACCTTGGCTGTACGCAATCCATTTTCAATTGCCATTTCATCGTATTTCCCGCCTAAAGAGGCAGTTAATACAAAATTGGTCGGAATATCGTTTTTACGTTTTACCCAAAAAGGAATAGACTTAGTGTAGCAATAAAATAAAATTTCGGGTTTTAATTCAGCCACCCTTAAAGCAGCATCAAAATGATTTTGAGTAAACCAATCGCCGGAAACATGATAACGAATAACACCGGCTTTTTTAGGCATCGATCTTAGGAATAGCTCGACTATTTTTTCTACTTTATTTTCGCACGCTAAAATTGCTTCGCGGTTATTTTTACGATTTTTATAAACAGAAGGAAATAATACCTCTTGACTAGCTGAAAAACAACGAAACAGAGTGTGCGGTCCATCTTGAATACGTAAACCTTCCGGCGTTTCAATTGCCCTACTATGACAATCTTTAGCACCAGGACACCCAATTCCGGCTAACGTCGAAAGAGTGTAAACCTTTTTACCAAGTTTTTTTTGCAAAGCCACTAGCTTCGCGTTTGCCAAACCGTATTTAAGCAGCATAAAATCTCCTAAAAAAGGGCTGTCCTATGATTTTACCACGATATTCTACCGTGTCAATACCGCCTAATAGAGCGTCCCCCGTTTGGGTGGGCCGGGCCGGGACTAGCCACCCGAATGGGCGGCCCCGTCCTATCGCTTATGCACCGTCACATTGCTGATTTTCGACAGAGTGAAAGAGCGGATACCTCGTTCCCGAATATCAAATGTGGAAATAAAATTGCCGCTTGGCCCTTGTTTTACTTCACGAATCCGCACAAAACGATGACCATGACCCAGATAATCAAAAGAGATTACAGAATTTTTACGTAATCCAAACTTAGAAAGGGCGACCATTTACATTCTCCTTTAAATTGATTTACAAATAAAGATTCGTGTTTTCATACTCAAATTATAACATAATAAAAGCGGCTGTCAATACCTGTCTCTAGATTGTCATCCGTTTGGGTAGGCGGGACCGAGTTAGACCACCTAAAAGTATAGTATGAGATTTTTTATTTTTAAATCATACGAAAAGGTGTATTATATTATATAAATGTTTTATTCAATAGGAGTTGTTATGGTCACAAAAGAAGAATTACAAGAGTGCGTTAATAGTGGAATGAGAATCAGAGATATTATGGATAAGTTTAATATTAACAAAGATAAGGTTAAAAACTTGCTACGTAAATATAAAATTAAACTCATACCTAAGCCTCCACTCATTACTAAAGAACAATTAATTCATTATATTAGTATTGGATATGGTATTACTAGAATATCAAAAGAATTAGGAGTTTCTAGTTCTGGGTTACATCCATATTTTAAAAAGTATAATCTTGAATCCCATCATAAATTTAAATCATCTACAACAACTAAATTTAGATGTGAAATTTGTCATCGCGATAATTCTATGAATAAAGTTTTATTTGATATTAAGGGAATATGTAGAAGCTGTAATAAAACTATTAAACGTAGACTGATTAAAAAAATACTAATAGATTACAAAGGAGGAAAATGTCATCGTTGCGGATATAATAAAAATTATGGAGCATTAGACTTTCATCACGAAAGTAATAAAAGAGGTTCTGTATCTAATTTTATTTCAAAATGTTTAAGTTCAACAGAAACAAATATTCCTGAACTATTTAATGAGCTAAATAATTGTGTGGTTTTATGTGCAAATTGTCATAGAGAAGAACATTGCGAACAATATATAAACGGAAGGTGGGATAATTGGATGTTTGATAGAGTACAACCTATATTAGATTACATAAATCGGGTGGACACTACCGGCCCGGCCCACCCAAACGAGTGTTCCTCGTAGGGCGGGATAGGGAGATAAATATTATGCTGCATTAGCCATTTCATTAGCCAAGTCAAACGCTTTTTGGTCGAAAGCCGCATTTTCTCCGTAAGCCATTTTTTCAAACCGCTTAAAATCGTCGCGACCATCAATATGATTTAAATAACCATTAACCCCCTGCCATAACCAGAACCAACTTCTGCGAGTCGATGGGATATTTTGGCCGGGACCGCTTTCAATAAACTGGAATACCCGATCCAGAATATTGACAGTTCGGGTTTTTTCCGCCAATTCTTCCGGTTTAATATTATCTACCTCCCACAATTTTTTGACATATTTCTGAACGTCTGATTGTGACACTTGACGGCGAGCAAGCCAAGTATATTGTTCCATATTCGCCGCAAATTCAGCAGTTGCCAAATCAACAATTTCCATAACGCGGGTTAAATTACGTTCGACTTGCGAACTATGTTTAATCCGAATCATTTTACTTGCTTTATCTTTCACAACGCCGCGAATTTGATTATCACAACCTAATCGGCGTGGGCTAAATAAAGTATAAACAGCCTTCTTACCATCGAACGGATTGATAATAGAGAAATAATTCTCAATTTTATCTCCCGCCAATACTTCTCCATCGCCGCCAATCACCTTGCCAGAAACATAGCACACGCGACCGCCGCGACCAATACCACCGCTCACAATTTGCATTTTGCCGGAGTCGATAAATGGTTGTAAGTGTGCGAAAGCGACCTGATTTTGAATAATATGGTAATCTGGGCCAACTGGAGCAAATAATGTGTTGGTATCTTGACGGAGCAAATATCGCGTTGATACTTCTCGCGGAGTATCTTCTACAGTTTGAAGCCCGATAGTGCCAATAGTAAAATTTCCTCCCATACGTTCCACAAATTCGGCCACATTAACACAACCAAAATTATTTTGGATACCGATAGGCATGTTCATTTCTCCTGCAAAAGTAAGTAAAGTAGTTGTTTTCTCAAGTCCACGGTTTAATTTTACTACAAATTTTATCGGAGCCAAGTCCCCTCGATTGGGTGGGCCGGGCCGGGCTGCACCACCTAAATGGGTTAACTAGGGCTGGCCGGACTCGAACCGACAACCAAGGCATTATGAGTGCCCTGCTCTAACCGTTGAGCTACAGCCCCTTGCCAAACCCCTATTAATGAGGGGTCTTATTTTTAAACGCATAGTAAATAAATAGGGCGGCTACGTACATCACACATAGCCACGCCATAAATTTACCGGCCACTAGGACGATGGGGTGCTAGAGGTATTGGCGGCCTCATTCTTTCCCTGCTTAACGCGGGCCGCGTGTTCAGCCACAGCCTTTTTAGTTGCTTCGCTAGCGGCCCGTACTTCTTCCAAAGTTTGACCGGTCAAGGACGCGATTTCTTGCAGTTCGGCCTCCGTCACACCCTTTGAGCCGGAACCTTCCGCACGACCTTTGCGGAATTCGGGGATAGGATAACCTTCGGCACGCAACGCGGAACGTTTCTGAATCAACGTAGCCCGCTTTAATTGCGTAGCGGTTTCCAATTCTTTCATTCCGCCACCATTCTTGTGAATTTGAACGCACAACTTTACAAACTCTACTTTACTCAACATTTTTTCTTCTCCAAAAAACAAGTTAAAAAACAAACAACTTATGAATTCATTATAACACGGCTACGCCGTATGTCAAGATGTTAAACAAAAATAAATTACCGGCGTGCCAATCGAGCAATTACACTAGCGTTCTCGATAATTTCGTGTACACTCATACACGATACCTCTTTCGTTAAATCCTGTCGGATTAATTCGCGGGTTTCACGAATCGAATTCCCCACATCAACAGTGCCGCCGCATTTTTCGATGAAAGAAATACAGCCGCGTAGTCGCGATAGCTTGTTTTGACGACGGGTTAAATCTACCAAAGATTGTTTCATTACCACACCTTTTACTCTTGACATTTTTTGCCCTTTATAGCGTTAAGAACCAAACTTGATAATATAAGTATAACATAGCTATGCTATGAGTCAATACCCCTGAACGGGTGGGCCGGGCCGGGGCGACCTACCCAACAGAGGGGTCTGCTAGGCAAGTCAATAGAAAAGCTGGCGTGAGGACTGGTAAGCCGTACCTGTTATAACGGACTGGAATTTTCCCAACACGACGCCAGCCGGTGTATTAGCCGCAGGTATTAAATTCGCTAATTTTGCTCAAATCAGAACCGAGCATGACCGAAAACGGCTGTAATTTCTTACGACGTTCGCGACGTTGTTTGATTCGTTCAACCCATAATTTTTGCAAAATTTCCGTTCGTTTTAATCCGCGTACACCATGAGGAATGTAACCCGCATAAAATCCGTGCCATGACGACATAGCGGCGGTTTCGTCCTGATTATCCGGCCTATCCTTATCGATTACATCGGTTTCAAATTTCAATTGTCCGCAGATACATTTTGCCGAATATTGCAAGTCTAATGTTTCAAAATTAATTTTCTCATCCCACAACTCACCTAAATGCTCATCCAACAGCTTCTCGCCATTAGTAATACGTTTGCGGCACGCATTGTAAAAGTTGGCCATTTGAGTGGACATTTTAAGACTCCTGAAAAAGTGGGTTAGTTGATTACTCTATTAATTATACCACGCTTGAACCGCTTGTCAATCGCTTGCTTGAAATATAGTGTGAATCGTGATCGTACTGGCTCACACGTTCCAACCCATTATGGTGGGACTCGAACCCACATCGGCCCCTAGAAGGGGGCCATCCTAACCATTAGACGACATAACTTTGACGATAGTTTTGATTCCGTCGATTGCAGAATAATAAGGAGCGACCTTATCCAATTCTGAGTAGTCGCGTTCTACTCGCCTTGTTTATACATTGATTATACCACGCCGTAGGCGTGAGTCAAGACTCCCTGTTCAGGTGGTTCCGCCCGGTCCCACCCACCCAAACGGGTAGGCGGCTAATCGTTTGCAAGTTGATAGTCTATCGGCAATTTAGCAGGGAGAGAATTAATATTATTCATGTTTTTATCCAATATTTAAAACAGCATGACCAGTAGTATTGAAGGAAATTCTTAATTCAATACCTTCCTTAAATAAGGAATTAAATTCGTGTTCAGAAAATTGGCCGCGAAAAATCGATTCCGCAGACACAATATTCATTGCAAAAACACAACCAACACAACACTGATTATCTTTGCGGAAAACTTCATACTTGTTGAACACAGTACACCTCTTTCAAAACTTTCCGTTTTTTACGAAACCCAATCGATTCTATTTTTTCAACCGGTTTGGCAAAACATTTGCGAAACATTATTTGGTGGCCGGATTTACTATAATCAACATCATATTCGGCTACTTCATAAACTGATAAGAAATAGCCGTCTTTATGCAACTGATAGAAAAAACCGCTAAACCACCTCACGCATCGATCTATAGATTCAAAACCACATACTTTTTTATAATCAATTTTATCAAAATCATAAAAACATCCTGTATGATACGAATGAGGATTCCAGTGCTTAAGGTGTAATAAACGCGAAACGCCGGTTGATTTACCAACATAGGGGCCGCTACCACTCTTATTCTCAATACGGAAAACATACATAGTCTTACTCCTTATTGGGCGACTATTTAATTATACCGTAGTTTTAAGTGTAGTCAAGAGGCGGCCTTATTTTTCTCCTGCTCACCCGTTTAGGTGGGCGGGGCCGGGCCGTACCACCCGATCAGGGTATAAAAAAACCCCGCCTGAAATTCTCAGGACGGGGCGAATGAAAATATACTAGGTTTTACCCCCACAATATACGTTTCATGCTTCTATATTAATTTGAAGCTATTGGCTATACGTACAAAGTTGTGGTTTATACTTTAGTTTATTTGAGTCATCCTGTAAAATAGTAAAGCAGGAATATATCTACGCAGTTTTTCTACATAGTAGCATTAGTATACCATAAGTTTTAGTTATACTCTAAAATACTAGGAAATAAAACGAGTCCGTAACTATAACCCTGTTACGCAACCGAGAAGGGGTTTATTAACCGCCGCAATAGCAGTTTGCATAAACCAAGCAGGCAGAGACGGGTGCCGCCGTTCGCGAATTTTAACCAGTTTTCACCGAATTTTGATATACTTCGCCCAAAATAATTGAGCAGGAAAGAAAGAGCAATGCAAGGTAGCCGCATAACCAGGGCGGGCTAATTACCATCGCCGGGATTAATGCGAGCATAAAGTAGAACAAGGTATTCATTTGGCCGCCTTTATTTATTGATTATATTAAGCCGCTTCATACAATCATTCATACCTTCGATTGTTCCACATATTTCTATCGCCATTTCACGACACAAATAACCCTGGTCTTTATCATCATAATCATAATACCTGTTTACTAACCTCATTAACTTTTGCATATATTCATTAATAAGGTCTTTAGTCATGGCTTCCGGATTCATTTTCATATCCTTATTTTTATGTAATCAATTATATCACACGCACTCAGGAAGTCAAGGTCAATTTGGCCGCCGCTTCTTCAAACATTTTAACGTACTTTACGGCTCCCCGCACAACCTTTTTAATCTCAACTATTTCCTTTAATTGGAAACCGCCCATTCCACTACCATCTTCATTCACCTGTGGCCCGTTAGGCGAGCCAATAGTAATAAAATCCCCAATCAATATAAGGCCGCCATTCAAATAGTCGGCTTTACGCAATTCTCTCGGCATAACAATAAAGCAGCCACCATATTTAGTAGTGATTTTAAACAATTCGTTCGCGTTAAAAGTCAACATAGCGGCCACCTATATTCCTTTTTCCCTGCAAATAAAAAACAAGCGGGTGTCCTGAATTAGACGAACAAGTTTCTTCTTGATAGTTTAATTGTAACATAAATTGATACAGAGTCAAGTCCCCTCGTATAGGTGGGATGGACCGGGGCTAACCACCTATAAGGGTAGGGGACGCTTACCTTTCATTACCATATCAGAAATAATATCTTCATACAATTCTAAAACTGAATAGGTTACGCCCTGCATTGAATGGTCGTTTATGTCCCACCATACATATTCAGTAGAAGTACGGCCCTTTTCAACCTGTACATCTTGGCGTTTAGCCCATTTTTTGACATTATTAAAGGTTAGAGTTTTCATTAAAGTCCTCTAGGTTAGAGTCGAACTAACAAGATACTATAGGAGTATTAGCTATTTATCCTATTTCTCAGGCTGGTTAACACGTATGTTAAGCCCTCCCGCGTTTACCAATTTCGCCACCAGAGGATTTAAGCACTCCCGCCCCGCTTTGCACGGAGGATTATAGTTTTGGAGACTATCGTGTTTCTCATTACACCACCGGAGAGTATGCGGCTTGCCGCTATTTTTTGCCCGCCTTTTTAGCCCGGCGACGTTTCGCTCTTGGTGAGTTTGAAGGTTCCGACTCTTGCGGAGTAGCGTTATATTTGAAAGACGATTGTTGACCGGCCTGTTTACCATCTTTGAAGCGGCCCCGGATCGAAAGATTCATAAAAAATTCCTTAAACTAGGTTGTTGGATACTCGACTTGACTCTTTCATTATACACGATTAAAAACGGCTGTCAATACTACTTTCGATTAGGTTGAAAGTAATTTTCTAACGAAGCTAGAAACAGTTTTTGGCCGCCCTTAATAATCCAAAAGGACGCACAATTGGAAAAACACGTTGCATAAACACGATAAAAGCGGGTTTTAGTCTTGCTAGATTTACGTTCTTGAAATGGATCATACGCCATCTTATTAGTCGTAATCTTGCTACCATAACCCGTTTCATCTTGTCCAGGGTATCGTTTTCCCCACATACCCATATCAACCACGCCTTTAGGTTCATCAGTAATAAAGTTTAAACCACTAGCATACTTGATTTCACTCATTACAAATCTCCTTGATGTTGATATATAAATTATAACATGAGATTCGGCTATGTCAAGAGGCGGCCCTATTTTCTTCCTGCTCATCCCCTATTCGGGTGGACCGGGCCGGGGCTAACCACACGATTGGGTGGTTGGCTCGTCTACTAGTTCTATTTCAACCATACTTCCCATTATTGACCAAAAATCTTTGAGTTTTTCTGTGGGAAACCCCCAAATAATTAAACCGCCAGTATTTTCTAAACAAATTCTAGTTGGATATTCTGGGTCTGGTGGGTTTACAGTAAATTTTTTACCGTCTTTTAAGTGTTTAGACAACATTTTCGCACCATTCTTTATAGCATTTTTCCAAAAAAATCACCAAATCTTCTGGAATTTTTGGTTTTTCTGGATAAATAACTTCTCTAGTGATAAAACCAGTTCCGTTACATTCCCTACAATCATTATCAAATATACAAAAACGAGATTGACAACTGCATGGAATATTCTCAGTTAATCTTTTAGTTTTCCTATATCCTATAGTCAAACATAGTTTCCAAAATTCATTATTTGGGTTTGGCATAATATTTAGCTCCGCAGGAAAAATAACAACCGGCGAACCAGGGGCGGGCTGCCACTTATACCTTTCGGCCCCTAGTTCTACCGGTGTTAAGATGCACCAACTATTTAAGTGGTGACTAACAAGGATGTTGCGAGTCTCTTGATTTCAGTTAAGTAGTGTCCAAACCGCAGATTTGACTAGTATTCGGCGGCCTTATTCTCATTCTCTCGCAAGTGATCCAATTCCCAACCCACACAGGGCTTTTAATATGGGATTATAGTATAAGTATACACTAAGATTATATGTTGTCAACCCACCCCATCGGGTGGTCGCCCCCAGACCGCCCCACCTATACGGGGGACGCGGCCATCTCTACACTCTCCCACTCTAAAATATCTCGAATATCTTCCGGATAAATTTCTGATTTTTTGAAAATTTTAATTAACTTCTGTTCCATATAATTGGGATAATAATTAAACAGCGACATATTACTCATTAAGGCCAAAAAATAACCCTTAAAGGCCGCCAAGTCATTAGAAACATAAATCTCCCTAATTTCTTCCGGCTTAATAGAGCGGCGAACGCAGTTAGCACAATCCATATTAGGACAGGAATCGTCATCCTCTAGTTCGGATTCGTCAACTTCAAAAACTACAATAACAGCCCGACAATCCTTAGCCTTTGCTAAACCACAAGAAGCTGAATCGAAAGCATGTTCTAAAAATTGTTCGTGATAATCTTCGATTTCATCCCCATTATCATATTCGTGTTTTAACTCCGTTAGGAGATTAGCAGAGTAACAATATACAGCATCATGCGAGACTGTCCAAAGTTTATCGGATTCACAAATCAGGCCGTTTTTCAGAATAGATTCAAGATTGTCTGCGGTCGTTCCGTGATAACACAACATTTGGCGGCTCCAATATGGCGTTTTAATGTTATGTTCTAATTATACTATAGAATAGATGATAGTCAAGGCTCCTCGGTTGGGTGGGTGCGGCTGGGCCTAGCCACCCGATTAGGTGGCCGCCTCCATACTACTTTTTCCAAATCTCGCCGGTCGCAACTTGATAAAGTCGGTTTGAATTGCCTTTTTTGAATTGAATCGCTTCGGGTGTTAAAATACGGCCCTCAATATTATTGCCTAAAAGAGGGGTGATATTGAGAACGCGAGCAAGAATTGATAGGTCGCGGCTAGTTAATACGCCGGTTGCCTTAATACACTGGTTTTCTTTAATAACAGAAACATCAGAATAACGGGGCCGCCCTTCACCATCAAGAGCAAATTTTGCGTTTTTGGCTACATACTCAGGTACTTCTTCCCACATATTCGCGGTTGTTTTAAGAAAAAATTCGGCCATTTTATCAAATCCTTTAAAGAAAGAGTGAAGTAGATAAACTAATTATACAGTATTATCTTCTTTTGTCAATAACTCGCATTCTAAATTATCTTCCGATAAACAGTTTTCACAAGCGTTGCACGCAAAACAATAAGAGCAACCGCACTGATTATCGCCGCAATCACAACAATTGTATAGGTCATTACATGAATTTTGTATATTCATAAAGCGGCCCTATTTCTTTCCTGCTCACTTGCTTGCATTATGCGTTAAATATACGTTGCGAGAACCGCAGAGGATGATCGAATTCGGACAGTTGTTCCAACCCTGGTTAGGGGGGGTTATACTATCCCTCACAAGAAGGGTATTCTCCCCCATTAGATGGGTTCTGTGGTGGTCAATACCATAGCCGCCACATACACAATCAGAAAGATAGCCGCCATCATAAACCCCTCCATTAGTGTTAGAATAGCCAGATCGTACATTCATTATACAGGAGAGACGCAGAGTGTCAACCCCCTCAGATAGGTGGGCGGCCCCGGCTCCAACCACCCAACCAGGGGGTATAGCAAATAATCCTGAGATTTTCTACTATACCACCTAATTAAGCTATATTTTTATAAATCTTACTTCAATAATTCCAGGCATAAGTTTTTCTGATTTAGGTTTCCATTGGAACCCATCATAAAAACAACTTGAACCATAAGTTTCATACCATTCTTTCAATTCCTTAAAACTAATTACAAAAGTTTGATAAGGATTCCATCGATTTACAAAATTAGTATAAGCGGTTTTCATTATTGTGCCTCAATTAATTTTTCGATTTCATATAATAAGTTTAAGCGTTTATTGTCATATTCTTCTGTTGTAATATATTCATTAGTAACAACATGAACATATTCGCCCAATCCACGATAATGATATTTTTTAATATTTTCTAATTCATTAAGAATGGATGGTGTAAGATTGATCGTCATTTTTCTGCTCCAAAAGGTTATCGGTAAATCACACCACTACTATGAATCAACTCTTGAACCTCTTTTAACGAGCGACAAAGCCCGATAATATCTTGATTGTAATTAGGTTTAATCACCTGGAATCGACGGCTACTCTTACTTCCCAACTTTCGGCGGTCGATAACAATATAATTTGTGTTATCCATTGAACAAGCATCTTTCCAATGGTAAACGTTATTGGTCTTATCTGTCGGAAACGCAGCACAAGCCACGCCCACCAATTCCTTTAGGTCAAGCTCGCGAACCTGGGCGGCTTCATAGTGTGCCATTTCTTCTTGAGCGGAAAAACCTTCTTTAGAGCAAATCATAGTTTTCATTTCATATACTCCATAAAAAAAGAAAAAGGCGTTCGGCTAGGTTTTGAACCTAATTTACCCGATAATATCATTGACTAGTTAATATTGATCGAATACGTTTCAACGTTACTACCGAACATATGTAATTCTACACCATTTCTCAATCAAATCAAGCCCACATAGTCAATTTATTTGTATTTTGCGGTAAGCCGCTGATTGCCAGCTATATCAATTCCTACCGTATATCTTTCACCAATAAATTCGGCCCGATACTTTGTAGAACAGCAACCTACCATTGTACTCACAATAAAACCGGCTGTCAAGGCCATTAAGCACCATACAATAACACTAGCTTTAGATCGACGCTGAAAATCCGACATAACATAAACTCCGGAAGTTGTCAAGAGGGGTTGATACTTATATTATCGGGCCTACGGCGTCAGGACTTTAGGAAAGCGGCCATCTTTTTTCCCTGCAAATTTTCTTACCCCCTAGATAGGTGGTCGCCCCCGGCCCGACCCACCCAATCGGGGGGCTAGTCAGTCCCAACCCCCTCTAAGGCATAATTGCACAGTTTCTAAGCACCCACCCTATCGAGCGTCAACAACTCCGCATTCGATTGCTAGTGCTTTCAAGGCTTCCCCAAGCGGGGTATTTTGGTACATTCCGCTGAGGAAATTAGTGGCCATTCTGTCCGCCATTTCGGCTTCCGTCAAAAGGTGGGTTTCTTTATCTTTATTTTGCGGATTTCCGTAAAATTCACCATAAGCGGCGATACGGCTTTCCGAACCTGGAAGGCCAGAATCCTCAATAGTCGGAATCGACGCATCAAGATTCAACAAAGCGTCCTCATTTTCTTCAATATCCGCCATCGGGGGGTAAACTTCGTGTTCTGTCAAAACATGTACGAATTTTTTTCCGGTTTTCCCAATTTTTTCAATTCCGAATGTACCTTGACGGAGCAAGTCACGACAAGCGACTTCCAGCATTTCATCGGCCCGTTGAAAGATGTTACCCATTTTTTCGATTCCTTGTAAAAGAGTGAAGTAAATTTGATTTGTCCAATATACTGAATGATCGGCAACAATGCAATAGGGTAATCAACTATTTTTCTATTTTGCGGGCGACCGCCTAGACTTCAAGCATATCCCACCCTTGCGGGATACTGAATCCGTGTTTCTCGCAAAGATTCACATAAATTTGTTTCGCGTTAGATTCGAGAGACTCGAAACCCTTCCACATTGGCGAGGGTTTAAAATAACGCTGAATGCGGCATAATCGCATGTAAAAATGGTCGCCCATTCCGGCGTAGAAATCACAATAAAAGGCATAATGAGCCGATACAACGTCAAAACGATCAAAATACATAGTAGGATTCCTATTTGAAAAATGAGAGGAAATAAACAATCACAAGTAGGGCGAAGCAATAACCCATTTTAACCCTCTTATTGTCGCAATTCAATATCGGAAATTTGAGATTTTTTATAACATCGATAAGCATTTTTATCTTGATTGTAAACCTTAATGTAGTTAACGTGTACCTCAACCACCCAACACGTAACCCATTCGCCGTTGCCCGCATAAAAGAAATGCAGATAGTCGCCTTTGTGAATCTCATTAGATTTGATCGTTACCATCTTTAAACCCTTTATATTAAACTCATTAACTTACTTTAGTAATCTTATCATATAATATCGGGAAGTCAAGAGCGAGAACTAAAATATTTATAGAATGCGGTTATCCGCATATGCACAGAAAGCAGGCACTCCCTCAGAATTACACCCCCTGGTCGGGTGGGCGGCCCCGGTTCTGTTTACCTGAGTGGGGGGTGGGTTTTTTTGTTTTTTTACCACCAAAATAGAGGGGTGAAAATACCGCAGGTGGTATATAAACAGCCCCCACCCTACCATCTATGGTAGGTAAGCCATTCGATCACTTGTTCCAAACCTATGTTTTTAGTTTCTCTATTGCTTCTTATATTTCTATCTCTACTATTTTTCTTTTTAGAATATTATGGGTTTTATATATGATAATCTCATAATAAAGGGTAGGATTGTCATTCCAAAAAATGACTAAAGTAGAGTGGGCGGTCTTTTTGTATCCGATCATAAATTCGCCATTAGGACCTACTGTTAAACTATCAAACATTTTACGACCTTTATGTTCGCGACCTTCTATCCAGGCGGCCAAATATCGAGAGAATCTCTGGCACCTCTCGTAGCTCTCTACATCAATATAATCTTTTGATTCTTCAATTTTGGCGTTTACGTCCATTAGCGTAGCTCTTTCAACAACCGAATAAAACATTTAGCAGGAGAACAGGAGGGATTAAGGGCCGCGATATGGTTAAGTACCTTGTCGTAGTTCATAAGCGGGTTTTGGTTCATTAAGATAGCCGCCGTTAAGAACGTGCTGCGGCTAATACCGGCCCGACAGTGAATAAAGAGCGGGCCGTTCTGCATTAACGAATTACATAATTTTACTGTGTTTTTCAACCACTCCATACCTGGGTTTACGCGATCTTCAATAGGGTTAAAGACTATATAGGGGCATTTTGGATGTAGTAGTGAATCGATATAAAGTGGTTCATAGCCACTTTTTATTTCTTCTAGCGTCATCAAATTGACTACATTTTTAATTTCTGGCGGCAACGCCAAATAAGAGTCTGGGGCGGCCCCTTGGTATAAATTTTCGGCTATCTTATACATATATATTATTCCTTATATATCTCATAATTTGCCGCCATACCTACCATATCATAAATTGATTGGCGGGCCTTACTAATTATATTGCGGCTCTCTAAATAAGTTTTGTAAGCAGAGAAGAATGAAGATATATGTTTTTCTCCTGCTAATACGGCTTTGGCCGCTTGGTCTAGTTGACGAAGGGCGGCTATCTCTTGTTCTTGTGTAAACATTATTTGATTTTCGATATATCTGAATCTCCACGAAGTATGGTTACTAAATCCCGCAACAGGCCGGATGAATGTATAAGTATGCACAAGCCGACAAAGTAAAGAGCGGTGATAATACCGCTTGTTAAATATCGAACAGTCATCATAGTGTTGCTGCCGATGTTTATAACCTCCGAATATTCTGTCACTCCCCCTCCTTGCACGCTTGGCGTGCTGCTTCAAGTAAATCTCTCCTCTCAATTAGTGCCTGCTCATGCGTGATTCCACTGCGAGTGTAGAGCAGGTACTCCCGACATGCCCGCAACCGTTCACGTAGCTGCTCGATCTCCTTGGCGGATTCGGCAGTGGCGGCTTGCCAAGATTCCCATGCTGAATCCACCGGATGGTGATAATCCCCTACATTGTTCAGGTATAAGCGGGTATACCCGTGCTGCTTTTTATACCACGCCTCAAACTTCTCTTGCTCGGTCATTTGTTCACCTCGGCTTTCTGTCTTTGTAACTTATTGTTTAATCGCTGAATCTCTCTGCAAGCATCACCACGGATACATTTTCCGCGATTATGGCCAAGCCATCGACCGCAAAGTTTGCAGATTGAGTAAGTTGATTTCATTATTTGTTCGCCCTCCCATAAGTGTACCACTGCTCTGCTGTGACTTTCCAAAACACATGTGCTCGGTTGCACGCCCTTCGCCACGTATCTGAGCGGATTCGCTTGGGATTGCCTAGCAAGATTTTCTTTGCTTGTCGCAGTTTCATTCGCCCACCTCAACTTTCTGTTTGACACACCTGTGATAATCAATCTTTTTCTTCATCATAAGTATTCGCATAGCGACTTGATTCGCATGAATCCAATCACCAATAATTTTTGGCAATTTCTTCCTCGCACGTTTAAGCGTGCTTGGCCTTATTGTTCGGTTCCGATAATTGGTAGCAATTTTCCACGCGACTCTTGAACGCATCTTACCCATCCACTTTCTTAATCGTAGGCTCGCAACCTTCCACCATTTCAACAATCAACCGCTGGCCTAGCAGCGTGATTTCTTTCGATTCGCTCGGTGGGTCGATCCAGGGGGAGAGTTCGGAGTAATCCACCTCCTCAAATAGCTCACCTACATCAATACAAGCGTATCCATTTTGTGCCTTGCCGACATACCATGTTTTTACGTCGCTGCACTTCACCCATGAACCAGGCGTCGGCTTCCACGGCTCGGGCTGCGGTGGTGAGATAACGCGGTAGGCGATGATGTCTTTTGGTTTATTGTACGGATGGTCTATATGCTCCCATCGGTATAAACTCGCTGGACCAGAGCACGGTGATTTACTTCCGTCGCGTAGTATCACGTTAACCAGCGTTTCGCCATCCACCGGACACTCACCACCTCGCCACAACGTAAAGCCTTCGGGGATGGCTGGCTCCACTCCCGGCTGAATATCATTGCCCTCGGCGTCAACGCGGCGACGGTACGGATGGCCGGAATTGTTTTGCTGTCTACCACTTTGAATCCCAAAGTTGCTCCAGCGGTGTTGGTGGTAGTTCCAGAATTCGTCACCATCTTTAACACCTTCCCCAATCTCTAAATACCGCCACCCCTTCATGTCGCCATGTTCTGGCTTGTACGCCGGATGCAACTGCGGATTCATCGCGAAGAACTTGCGGCGTTCGTCAGGCGTGGCGTGGCGACAATAACATTTATGAACTGCCTCGCCATCAGCATCATATAACACGCCTCCTTCGATTATCGAAACCTGAA
>JACCDR010660399.1_pt1 | contig 126026 bp, 102 predicted proteins | sample 7446431 | NCBI WGS metagenome assembly JACCDR01 (sample SAMN15323443, study PRJNA562643) | freshwater metagenome | isolation source: river surface water | place: USA:Blue River Watershed | collected 2017-08-17
CATTACCCAAAATCGCACGGGCATTTTTCGGGGTTTCTTTGGCGTAAATCATTTCAGGGCTGTTGACCTGAATTTCGCCGGTAATGCCATTTTTGGTTTTGAGGCTTGAGTTTACACCGCTATAACCTAATGGATCTGTCGCTGCATTGATGCGTTTTACCGCTGCGCCATGATGGGCTAATGCTGAAGCAACGGAATCAATTTGGGTTGCGGGGACGATAATCGTGATGGGGGCGGCAGGGGTAGGGTGATTTGCTGGCAGAATGATGCCTAGATGTTGTAACTCTTGAGTTCAATTCTCGATACTCAACACCCGTTGGGCATTGCTGCCCAAGCTATATACTTCGTGGTTTTTAAAAAATTACTCAAAATCAATTTCCAATCCCATCACCGTTTTCATATGCAATAAGGCTTCGGCATTACCTTTTACATCGTCAACGGGGTGATGGGTGTGCTCTGTTTTGCGGAGATGTTTAAAGTTCAACCTCATATCCTTAACCATTCCTTTGTAGAGCGATCCCAAATTGGTAGAGCTATGCCCAAAGGGGTTATCACCTAAAAAGTGATGAAAATACCAATTGATAAATTGCCAATCAAAGCCATTGTTGTCAGAGATAAACAGTAAACGGCCATGTGCATTTTGCTGAAGCCAGTCAGAAAACTCTTGCATTACAACTTGCGGCTCCGCAAAAGCTAATGTCTCTTCACGGGTAAAACCGCTCACCTTCAATGCGTCTGGCACCCATTTTTCTGATATTGGGCGCAAGCATCCATAAAAAGTTCTTTCCAATTCTGGCTCTACAATCACTGCTCCGAATGAAACCATAGAGTAATCGCCAGGAATGGGGCCATCAGCTTCAATATCGACCATTACATAGGTCATTGGCATTATTCCCTACTTTAAAATTGTTTGACTATGTTATCGCTTTTACTTCCCCGATGTGGGGTAACACGTTTTGAGTAATCCGATTGACTAGCTCAGTCGCGTCGGATTCACTCAACTGGGTATTACTAAACGATATGGTAAAGGCAAATGGGTTTTCACCTGTCCAGCATTTTATATTAACACCGGCTTCGTTTCTGCCGGACACATAGCCACCCTGCATATCGCTTTCGCCCATTCGCCACGCAAAATCTGGCATATGTTCGAGTAAAACCTCATGCACTTTGATTTTTTCAAGATTAGAAAGAATATCTATATTGATGAAATTTTTCACATTTTAAACTCTATAGAAATTTATGTGTAACCTAATTGGCAGATAGCAATCTCAGTCGAATTAAAATTGGGGGCTCATACACCGCCCTGCTAGTAGCTACAAGCCATTAGTGCTAAAGGTTTGCATCTTAATGTCTGACAACCACTGCTTGACTTCACTTTGTGATTCGAATTCGTTCCCCGTAAGTTCATTTATGTCATCGACAGGAATCGAGTGATCGAGAAGCAGCTCATTTAGCTGCTTCTCAAATACAGTAACGTCTAACTTAAGATCGCCAGACTTTATAGCCTCCGCAAGCTCATCAACCTCATACCACTCGACGTGGCAAAAGTCTTTCAGAACAATGCGTAGAGGCTCAGGAATCTTTCGCATAACTCACTCCAGGTCTGACTAGACCATTCTTAAGGTTGTGGAAACATAGTATTGAACAGCCAATTCCCCGTCTTATCTTGCTTGTATCTGACGACCATGTGGGCATTATCAGAAAAGACAGTATTACCGAATCCGGTTGGCGAGTTCTTTGGACCATAGCGAGTTACGCCGGAGACGAATTCACGGAAGTCAACTCCATAAATATTGCTCAGTGGGATTTCAAGTTGTGCGCGTCCTGTTCTCGAACTACTGGTCGCGTCAACGAACTGTTGGCTATTCCGAGCAAAGTTTTCAGCGTAGATATAAGCCTCATCGGAGAGAACTTTTGTTGCATGCTGAGCGTACTGATGCGTACCTCCGTGGACGCCGTCAACTCTTGTCCCCGTCATCGGGTCTAATCCTTGAACAGATCGGCTCTCCAACTGAATTGGAGAAATACCTGCTCCATGTCGTTGAACGCCATGTCCTTCTGCTGTTAGTTGCTGAATTCTGAGTTTATGAACATCATTAACACTACTTGTAGCTCCCCGCGCCCTCAAAATATATTCAGTAGCATCCCTTGCAACAGGTTTTGGATACCCAACAAAGTTTACATCACGACCAAGTTCTGCAGCCCATTTCTTTTGGAAATCATCAAGAGGTTTGAAGCTTGACTCAATATCTCTGGTTTTGAATACACCATATTTTTCACTGGGCGCAATACCAAGCTCATCTAACTTAGCCTTCATCGTTGGGCTGGTGATATTAATATCATAATCGCCCAAGTTCGCAGGGTCTGCATCCCAATGGTGCCCCAATCGCTTGCTTGGGTTTTCCGAGTAGAAGGTAGTGGATGTTCCCTTTAAGCCCACCTCCGCATCCGTTAAACCTGCTTGTTTGAAGGCATCATCCATCTCAGTTTTGAATAGATTAAACTGATCTGCATTGTTAAACCCAAGCGGAGCTTCTTTTGCCCACATGCGCGCGATCATGGCATCGTCAACGCCTACTTTTGCCATGTCGTCTGCAAATTGTGGGCTGTTAAATACTTTTTATTGCTTCTACCAAGTCTACTGTTTGAAAATTTGAATCTAGTTGGCGGGGAGGTTAGTAGAGGAAAAACGGGCTGGATCTTAAAAAATCCAGCCCGTTTCTATTTCAGGTTTTTATTTCAAAATCGCTTCAATCTTCGCTAATTCATCACTGCTAAAATGCAGATTGTTGAGCGCTGCCACAGAATCTTCAATTTGTGCAGGGCGGCTCGCGCCGATGATGCAGCTGGTAACTGAGGGGTTGTTGAGTGTCCATGCAATAGCCATTTGCGCTAATGATTGGCCGCGTGACTCGGCGAGGGCATTAAGAGCGTTAATTTTTTGTAATTTCTCAGGAGTGATGTTTTTGTCACTCAAGTAAATTTGTTCTGGGCGGGCTGCACGTGAACCCTCTGGAATACCTTTCAAATATTTATTCGTGAGTAGGCCTTGATCCAGTGGTGAGAATACAATCGAACCTACGCCGTTTTTATCGAGCACTGTGGTTAAGCCATCTTCTATCCAGCGGTCAAATAAATTGTAACGTGGTTGATGAATTAATAGCGGTGTGCCGAGTGATTTTAAAATGTCGATGGCTTCTTGGGTTTTTTCGGGTGAGTAGCTAGAAATACCTGCATAAAGTGCGCGACCAGAGCGCACTATGTAGTCTAGTGCTTGCATGGTTTCTTCAATGGGGGTTTCTGGGTCCATGCAGTGGGAATAGAAAACATCAAAATATTCTAAACCGGTGCGTGCTAAGCTTTGATCGCAACTAGCCACGAGGTATTTGCGAGAGCCACCAATGCCGTACGGACCAGGCCACATATCGTAACCAGCTTTGCTGGCGATAAATAATTCATCGCGATAGTGAGAGAAATCTTGTTTAAAAATGGCACCGAAGGTGGATTCGGCGGAGCCAAAGTTGGGGCCGTAGTTGTTGGCTAAATCAAAATGATTAATGCCTAAATCAAATGCGCGGCGCAGCATGGCACGTGAGTTAGCTTGAGCATCTACAGCACCGAAATTTTGCCATAAACCTAACGACAATTTAGGTAAACGCACGCCACTTTTACCGCAGCGTTGGTATTGCATTTTGGTGTAACGGTCAGGGCTGGCCACATAAATGGGATTGGGTTCATGGGTAATCATATTATTAGCCTTTTAAAATAGTCATGCAGTGGTGAAATAATCAGGCAGTGGTGTTGGTGTGCTGTCGTGAGCTGGTGTCATCACCACGCTAGCCGTTAAAAAGTAGGGCGCATTTTACGCATGTGGGGATCAAGTTGTGTAAAGTTTTTTGCGGACGGGAGTAGGATAGTGAGCCACCACGAGAAGGGCGTTTCTTCTCGTGGTGGTGGCGTGCTAGTGATTTTTACCGTTGCCTTTTCCGTGCCCTTTATTGCCTTTGTTTTTTTCATGATCATGGTCGTGATCATCATGTCGATAATCGGGCGAGTATTCGGCGGATTTAACGAAATATACCTTGCGATGACAGGCGTTGTATTGGTGACAGTGTTTATCCCAATGTTTTGCATGCCCAGGCGGCACATGGAGATAAACAGGTTTATAACGACGGTATTTTTCTTCCACCACTACGACGCGTGGTTCGCGATATACCAAATCGGGGTGAGAATCTTTACCTAGTTCTACGCGGCCATAAACCCCGGGTGCCACTTCACCTTCGAGTACCACATTGACACCAATATCACCCGCGTGTGCGAGAGATATACCGGTCAGTAGGGAGGCTAATACGCTGATGTTTATCAGTATTTTCTGCATAAAAATAACCCTAGTATTAAAGAACAGACTGTTTATCGAAAACTGTAGTTCAGCACTATCAAAACCCACATAACGAGAACACAGACATTGCCAGCCATAAAAGCTCTTAAGCGATGAATAACGTGGTTGCTGGTTAGGTGAATCCAGCTGTGTGCCAAGCGAGTGAAGACAAATAGCCAGGCTAGGATAACTAACGCTAGGTGATGAATATCCAGCGCCAATGCGGATACACCAGCCGCATAGAAGAGCACAGGTACTTCAAAGAGGTTGCTGTAGTTGCGTGCGGCCTGTTGGAGGGTGGCCGGTATCTCAGCACCGCTATTTAAGCGAAAGTAACTGAGTTTTACTGCTCCGCTTTTAACGGCTTTTACACGTAATCGAAACATGTAAAAGGCGACTGAAAAGGTCAGTAGCACCATGGCAAACATCGGGTAAATCATAGAGTTGTCCTGCCTAGATCAATGATGGTTTGGGCTGATCCACGGGACAATTGTGGACTTCAACGGCTATTGACTATAGCGGATATGTGCCCCTAATTCCGGCAATCCATCCAAAATCGACAAAACGCTGCTTTCTGCTCTGGCAGGCACTATAATGGCGGCCTTTTTGCGCATTGTTGATTATTTATTCATCGATGTGAGCCATATCACTAAACCACCACACAAGGTAGCTACATGATTATCAAGCCAAAAGTTCGCGGTTTTATTTGCACCAACGCTCACCCACAAGGCTGTGCAGCCAATGTACAAGCGCAAATTGCGTATACCAAACAACAAGGCGCGGTTGTCGGTGGCCCTAAAAACGTATTGGTTTTAGGCTGCTCTACGGGGTATGGCTTGGCATCTCGTATTACTGCTGCGTTTGGTTCAGGTGCTGCTACTGTGGGTGTGTGCTTTGAGAAGCCGCCTACCGATACAAAGTGCGCAACTGCCGGTTACTACAACACATCTGCCTTTCATGATGCCGCGGCTGAAGCTGGCATTTATGCCCACACCATCAATGGCGATGCTTTTTCTAACGACGTTAAAGATCAAGTGATCGATTTACTGAAGAGCGGCATAGGCAAAGTCGATTTAGTGGTTTACAGCTTGGCATCCCCTCGTCGTACAGACCCTGTTACCGGTGAGCTTTATTCTTCTGTGCTCAAGCCTATCGGTAAATCCTACACGGCTAAGAATCTCAATACCGACAGTTTGAAAGTTGCGGATATTACTGTTGAGCCTGCATCAGAAGAAGAAATTGCCAATACCGTAAAAGTGATGGGCGGTGAAGATTGGGAATTGTGGATCGATGCGTTGAAAAAAGCCGACTTGTTAGCGGATGGTTTCCAAACAGTGGCCTACACCTACTTGGGTGAGAAATTGACATGGCCAATTTACGGTCATGCCACTATCGGTAAAGCGAAAGAAGATTTGGATCGCGCGGCAAAAGCACTCACTGCACGTCACAACGGTAAAGCGCGTGTTGCCGTATTAAAAGCGGTAGTTACTCAAGCGAGTTCTGCGATTCCTGTTATGCCCTTGTACTTGTCAATTTTGTTCAAAGTGATGAAGGAGCAGGGCACACACGAAGGTTGCATCGAGCAAATTCAACGTTTGTTCAAAGAGTGTATCTATAGCGCAACACCGCGTTTAGATGATGCTGACCGCTACCGTGTGGATGATTTGGAATTAACGCGTAAAGTACAAGACGCTGTTGAAGCGATTTGGCCACAAGTGAACGAGCAAAATCTGTTTGAGATTACCGATCACCAAGGTTACCGCGATGACTTCCTGAACCTCTTTGGTTTTGGTGTGGCGTCGGTAAATTATGATGCGGAAACTACACCTTTAGTAAAAACCAATTTTTAATTGCATCCTGGTGTAAATGTACAAAGCCCTGCAGTTATGCTGCGGGGCTTTTTTATCATTGAAGTTTGAATCTATGCGCAATTTTGTAGGTGTTCTTACAACGCTGTTATTTGTTTTCTTAACCAGTGTAGTGTTCATTCCTTTAATGGTGTTGGCACTACTAAAGTGGATGGTTCCCTATACCCCATGGCAGGCATGGTGCAATCACCGGCTGGATTGGTTGGCGAGTTTGTGGATGGATGGTAATGCCCGCCATCAATCCCTGCTATTACCAACGGAATTGCGTGTAGAAGGGCTCGACGATCTTAGCCGTTACGAGTGGTACATGATGGTGGCTAATCATCAGTCTTGGGTGGACATTCTTGTGCTGTTGCGCGTGTTTAATCGCCGCATTCCCTATCTTAAATTCTTCTTGAAACAGTCGCTTATTTGGGTGCCCTTGCTGGGTTTGGCGTGGTGGGCATTAGAGTTTCCGTTTATGCGTCGCTACACCAAGGAACAGCTTGCGCGTAATCCATCACTCAAAGGGAAGGATGTGGAAGAAACTCGCAAAGCCTGCGAAAAGTTTCGCCACAATCCCGTCACCATCATCAATTTTTTAGAGGGAACTCGTTTTACGCCGCAAAAATATGCGTTACAGGACTCTAGCTATCGCCATTTACTGATGCCCAAAGCCGGCGGTTTGGCGTTTACCTTGGCGGCGATGAATGGTCAATTGCACCGTTTATTGGATGTCACTATTTATTACCCTCATGGTCGCCCCAGTTATTGGGAGTACGCGTGCGGTAATGTAAAAACCATAGCTGTTCATATTCGTCAATTGCCAATAGCGAATGAGCTACTCGGTGATTACGCGGAGGATGCCGAATTTCGTGCGCATTTCCAACAGTGGGTAAATGACCTGTGGCAGCATAAGGATGAACAACTTGAGAAAATGATTCATGCACATAAATAGGTTATGACGCGCGTGGTGTTTAACGTTATGCTAGGCACGCTGGAGTGAGATGAGCACTGGGATGCGATCTGCGTATACTGTGTATTAACGATGGTTGTTGATTTAAAAAGGAGGGCTACATGTTCTATACGATGAAAGATCTTTTTGCCAAATTAGGCCTCCCCAATTCTGATCAGGATATTGATGCTTTTATTGAAAAGCATCGCCCATTACCTCAGGCGGAGCCTTTGGCTAACGCTAGCATGTGGACGCCAGAGCAAGCGGCTTTCTTGCGCGAAGCGCGCCAGAGTTATTCCGATTGGGCAGAAGTTGTGGATGAGCTTAATTGCTTGTTGCGTGACTAAAAATCCTTTTTAACTTTTATTGCCTAAACCTATCCTCAAAAACGGTCAGCTTGCTGGCCGTTTTTGTTATGGGGCTCTTAGGTATCACATTTGCGTTTGCCGATCACAGTCGTTAAGGTTGCCTCAACAACCTTCCTAAATAGAGGATATGTCTATGCGCAAGAATACCCGCCTTGTTATTGCCACCGCATTGCTTCCCAACCTGTTGATTACGGCGAGTGTCGCCGAGGAAAAGCGTCCTTGGGATGTAGAGCTAGATATAGGCGCTATAGCAACAGCCGGTAATACGGAAACAACCAGCTTGCAACTGAAGGTAGATGCCAAACACTCTTTGGAACATTGGGAGAACCAATACATCTTCAGTTCGCTCTTTAAACAAGATGATGTTGAGCAAGATGATGGTTCTACGGACACAGAAAAGACCGCTGAAAAATACTTGGGATCAGTGAAAACAGCCTACTTGCTCGGGGTGGAGAAATCCTATCTTTTTGCATTTGGTTCGCGCACTCACGATAAGTTTGGCGCCTATCGTACCTATACCACCTTGGCCTTGGGCTACGGCGATTGGCTTTATTCAACGCCGAGACTCAATTGGTTTCTAGAGGCGGGCCCCGGTTATTTTGAAGGTGAAAAAGTACTAGAGGGGCAAGATGAACTAACGCCAGACACCTTGGTTGATGAGACTGGCGGTATTTTGCGTGCGGCCACTGCGTTGGAATGGAAAATCACCAAAACAGCTGAATTTAAACAGGTCATTAGTGTGGAGTCGGGGGAAGACAATACACGCAGTGTGAGTGAAACCTCGCTCTCGGCTTCTATCAGCGATGCCATGCAAATGAAAATAGGTGTTTCTATTGCGAATGACACCGAAGTCGCTCCCGGAAAAGAAAAAACCGATACCACGACGTTTGTGAATGTTGCGTACAACTTTTAATCGGTAATTACCTGAGGTTAGGTGCTTTGCCATTGAACGGTTATAATTCGCGCCCCCTTATTGGTTAGTTTGTTGCCTTATGTCATCACCTCAATTTACTCGTGCTTTATTGGCGCCACGTTATTGGCTGTCGTGGTTTGGTCTCTGTGTATGGTTTTTAATCGCGCAGTTGCCCTATCGGGTGCAGATTGTATTAGCGAAGGCGTTTGTGCCCCTGTTAAAAACCAATAAACCGCGACTGCACCAAGCCAAGGTCAACATCGACATGTGCTTTCCTCAGCTCAGCGATGCCGAGCGCGCGACACTATTAGAAGAGACAATTTTTTCTACCTCGATGGCAATGTTTGAAACCGGCATCGCATGGTTTTGGCCCAAGTGGCGTTTGCGTCGTCTGTATACCATTCGCGGTGTTGAGCACGTTGAACAGGCTCACCGTGAAGGTCAGGGGGCATTACTATTGAGTTTGCATTTCACGACACTCGATATCGGTAGTGCCATGCTAGGTCAGTATGTGGATTACGATGGCATGTACAACCCGCATAAAAATGCCGTGTATGATTATTTGCAAAAAAAACGGCGTGAGGCTTATTGCACTCATGGGATTGCCATTAGTCGCGATAATGTTCGTCAGATGATTAGCCAATTACGCAAAGGTCGTATGATTTGGTATGCCCCAGATCGTGATCTGGGTGATAAAAATGCCCTCTTTGTTCCTTTTTTTGGTGTGCCTACAGCAACACTGACTGCCACTGCGCAAATTGCTCGTTTAGGCAGGGCTAAAATAATTCCCTTCACTCAGCGTCGTATGGAACACGGTAAAGGCTATGAGCTGACCATTCATCCCCCGTTTGAAAATTATCCAACAGGGGATGATTATGCTGATGCGCGTCGGGTGAATGAATTTATGGAGCAAGAGATTTTAAAATGTCCCGGCCAGTATTTTTGGGCGCAGAAACGCTTTAAAAGTAGACCTGAAGGTGTACCGTCCTATTATCGCTGAAGAATAGGTGCTGATATCCTTGGGCAAGCGCAGAGCTATTCCCATTTTTAATTGCAAACATTGATATAAAAGTGGAAAAAGTTCTGCATTAACACTGATCCGAATCGGACTATATCGATTTATTTGGTGACACCAATCACTAAATTCTGTGCATAAATTGCTCAATAATCGTCAAATTAACTCGAAAAGATCGACTAAATCACCCTTTTCGCGTAAGGTAGCGCCCCAATTGTGTAGCCAATGTTGCTGGCTTACCTGCCTCTATGAACGGCAGGGCACTTACCCTATAAGACCTACTGGTAGCGTGCTACCCGACTTTAAGAGCCTGATATGAATCTGAATTATCTGGATTTTGAACAGCCCATCGCCGAACTCGAAGGCAAAATTGAAGAATTACAACTCATAGGCAATAGCTCAGATGTGAGTATTGCGGATGAAATCGCCAAGTTGCGTGAAAAAAGCACAAAATTAACCGAGACGATTTACTCCAAGCTGACGGCGTGGGATATCGTAAAAGTGGCACGTCACCCCTTACGTCCTTACGCCTCAGACTATATTTCCCGTGTATTTACGGATTTTGATGAGCTACACGGAGATCGTCATTTTGGCGATGATCGCGCCATTATTGGTGGAGTGGCGCGTTTAGATGGCAAACCCGTGATGGTTATCGGCGAAGAGAAAGGCCGCACCGTTACCGAAAAAGTTATGCGTAACTTTGGTATGCCTAAACCGGAAGGTTATCGTAAAGCTTTGCGTTTGATGGAAATGGCTGAGCGTTTTAAATTGCCGGTATTAACACTCATTGATACCCCCGGTGCTTACCCTGGCATTGACTCTGAAGAGCGAGGCATTTCTGAAGCGATTGCACAAAACCTTGCCGTTATGTCGCGTTTACGTACACCGATTGTTTGTACTGTGATTGGAGAAGGTTCCTCGGGTGGTGCCTTAGCAATTGGGGTGGGTGATCAGCTCAACATGCTGCAATATTCAACCTACTTTGTGATTTCTCCTGAAGGTTGTGCGAATATTATTTGGAAAACCGTAGCTAAAGCCCCCGAAGCGGCGCAAGCCATGGGTGTTACTTCAAAAATTCTGCAGGATCTCGGCATTGTTGACGAAACAATACCTGAACCGCTCGGTGGTGCTCATCGCAACATGGATGAGATGGCACTCAAGCTGCAGCAACGCCTTGTTGCTCAGGTGGATAAATTAAGTAAAGAGCCTATAGATGCTTTACTTGAGCGCCGCTATCAACGTTTGATGAGCTACGGTAATTAAGTTAAAAAAATTTCAGACAATAAAAAGCCGCTGACTAACAATCAGCGGTTTTTTTATTGTGGCTTTGATTTTTAGGTGAGATAGGCATCGATTGTCGCAAGACCTCAGCTGTCCGATTTTGTTTCGGACACATCAAGCGGACAATGCGGGCATTAAAAAATTATAAAAATATTCAATTAATCAATGTGTTACTTTGGTGGCATTCAATTTGCAGTTTTAGCAAAACCTATAGCCTGTAGGGGGTTAACTAGAATTCAAGATCTAAGTATTCACATAAAGGATTAGACAATTTTCTTAGTTATCTCTATGGGTTTTTTAGTGAGTCGATGTAAGGAATTAGAGCGAAATTTCATTATAAAAATATGTATGGAGATTGTATGTTGTCAGACGCGTTAGCCGGTCCCTATATGGATTTAGGGTTAAGATTTTTAATTGATTTGATTTCCATGCTGTTGTTAACCCTAGGTATATATTATCGCCGCTATGGTGATAAAGAGCTGGTTACCGCTGCTGCATTGTTTAACGTTTTCATTTTTTCTGTCCTAACGGTCTTATCGGGTATTCAATTCAGTGTGTCTGTTGGATTTGGCTTGTTTGCCATTCTGGCTCTATTCACACTCAGATCTGAACAAATTAGCAAAATCGAAATCACGTATTTTTTCGGAAGTGTCTCGATTGCTGTTATTTGTTCGGTGAAAGGTACATCGATTCTCTTTGTGTTAGTTACTGTTGTGGCCGTTTTGATCAGTGTATTCATTATTGATCACCCTAAAGTTCTGCCTCCAGTTGATACCTTAAGGATCACTCTCGATAGAATTGAAACCTATGCCTTGTCTGACCCGGAAAAGATGCGTGGTGACTTGTCACATCGGCTGGGTGTTGAGGTCTTGTCTTATCAAATTAAATCGCTAGATTTCATTAATGATTTGGTCATTATCCATGTCAACTACAGGAAAATTTGACATGGATGTTTTGTCTCAATTTGATTCGGTTGACTTGTCGGTGTTGAATCAACGAGCCCCTATGCTCGTTCGTTTAGATAATAAATATATTATTCGTGAACATGAATTGGCATTGTCTATGCCTATGCTGAAGCAATATTTTGATGTTTTACAGATCGGTAGTCGGCGTTTATTTACCTATGAAACTTGTTATTTTGATGATGAAGATCTGAGTTCTTACTTTGATCATCATCGCGGACGACGTCAGCGAATAAAAATAAGAACACGCAAGTATTGCGATACACACTTATGTTTTGTTGAAGCAAAGTTGAAGGATATTAGAGGGGTTACTATCAAAAAGCGACTTCCTTATCGTATGGAGGCTTATGGGCTTTTAGATGATGATGCCAGCGAGTTTGTTGCTAAGGTTCAGCAAGAACAATATCAGAAATACCTAGTGAAGCTTTTGCGGCCTCAGTTGAATATGACTTATCAGCGCGCTACCTTGGTGGCCAAAGAGGGGGTGGAGAGAGTCACCATTGATCGGTGTATCTATTTTTACCACGATGGTGACACTAAAAAAATTGCGGACGATGTGTGCATTGTTGAAACGAAATCAGCCAATGCCAATGGTGTGGCAGATGCCATACTGAGATACAACCATTTTCACCCTACCACTAATTGCTCTAAGTATTGCTTGGGGATGTCTATCACGGGTCAAGTGAAAAAAATGAATAATTTCATGCCTGCTTTGCGTAAGCTTGGTGTTTTGTCTTCTGCGAATCAATTATTGATTTGATTGGTTGATCGTTTTTTTAGGGTGATAAAAAATGATAAAAAGTTTTTACTCGAAATGCCTATTAATATTGTGTTTGATAGGTGTTTTTTCAAACCCTGTTTTGGCGAAACAGCCAGCAGAAAAGGACTCGTCGTGGTTTACCTATGATGTTGGAGGGAAACTACGCCTTAGGCATGATGTGTTCGATGGGCTTTATAGTAATGATAGCGAACAAGTCACGGAATCCTATTTACGCCGTGCAGACCTTGAGCTAACAGGGTTATTTTTCCAGTCATTCAATTATGAGTTTCAGTTAAAAGCGAATCATGAAGGTGATGTGAGTGTTAAAACAGCCGCATTGGGTTATGAGTTTTCGCAGGGCATGAGTGTAACGGCGGGGCGCCTTGATCCAGATTTTGGTTTGGAAATGACAGGTAGTTCTTCATGGGCTGTTGGTGTTGAGCGATCTGCAATCTGGGATTTGGCGCCCGATGCGGGTGATGCTGCTGAGGGTGAAGGCATTGTTTTTCGTCAAACGGGCAAACACCATTTTTTTAGTCTGGGTGGTTTTGACCTTGATGAATACAGTACGGTTAACTCGCGTATTGTTTATGCGCCAATAGAGAAGAAAAAACACGTTTTACACCTTGGTTTTTCGTATGCGGACTCACAGGCTTTTGAAGCGAATGGCCGAATTCGTAGTGATTTAGCGGTGCGAGGCGTTGATATATCAGATAATGGAAATACCACACAACTAGCGAGAGCAAAAACGGATGGGTCTTATAACGACGATAAGGTTCACGTGTATGAGCTGGCTTATTTGCGCGGGCCATTTTCCATTCAGGCTGAGCAGCTTGAACGAGAATTATCAGCTGTAGACTCTGTGAATGATAGGGAAGCGACTGGACGCTATATACAGGTGGCCTATACGTTAACGGGTGAGCATCGTAGCTATAAAATGGATACTGCAACCTTCGGAAAAATAAAACCGAAAAGTGCGTGGGGTGCGTGGGAAGTTTTTTATCGTAAAGATTGGTTATCTACGGAAGGTGAAGTTGGAATGTTAAGTAGGCAGCGCAGCCAAGGTGATGTTGAAGTGGATGTGTGGGGCGTTAATTGGTACGGCCGTCATTACTTTAAATTGTCTGCAAACTACCTTGAAGGTTATGCCATTGATATTCCGAATGACGTGGATGATGAAAGAGGTAGAGCAATAACCTTGCAGTTAATGCTCTATTTGTAAAATGCGAGATAGTTGCCAGTCAGTTTTATCGTGGTATCACTGAATGGCTATTTTTTAGGAACGATTGGTTTATTGCGTTGAGGCTTTCCTTTTATAGGATTTGTTTTTGCTGTCGTGTTGCTCGTTTTTGTTGCGTGCTTTTTTTCTGCGGGTGAAGTGCGGGTTGTATTGTGTGTTGATGCGGCCGCATTAAATTTTTTCGCACTTTCAAATTTATCCCCAAATGCTTTTGCTGTTGGTTTTTTCGTCGCAGCATTACCTCTTGCTTGTGCAGAAGTGTTGCGGGCTTGTGGGCGTGCTTGAGTGTGTGACTGCGCGTTGCGATTGGGGCTTGAAGTTTCCGCTGGAATTAATGCCGCAGCGCCAGAGCCAATTAAATGACCTTTCCGCATTTTGGTTAATGCATCGCGAATAACCGGCCAGTTGGCAGGATCATGATAACGCAGTAAGGCTTTGTGCAAACGACGCTGTTCCAATCCACGCGGAATGGAAATTTTTCCACTTTTGTAGGTCAGCTTTTTCAGTGGATTGCGCTCGCTTACGTACATGGCTGTTGCTAGCGACATGGGTGATGGATAAAACGTTTGTACTTGATCCACTTCAAAATTATTTTTCTTTAACCAGAGCGCAAGGTTGAGCATGTCCTCATCCCGAGTACCTGGGTGAGCCGCAATAAAGTAAGGAATCAAAAATTGTTCTTTACCCGCTTCTTTCGAGAACTTATCAAACATGCGTTTGAATTCGTAGTAACTGCTCATTTTGGGTTTCATCATTTGCGCGAGCGGCCCTTCTTCGGTGTGCTCAGGTGCAATTTTTAAATACCCACCCACGTGGTGTGTGACTAATTCCTTCACATATTCTGGATCTTGCACGGCCAAGTCATAACGCAAGCCCGATGCAATCGAAATTCGTTTAACACCTTTTAATTTGCGTGCCGCGCGATAGAGTTCTGTGGTGTGCTTATGGCTGGTGGTGAGGTTTTTACAAATCGTTGGATAGACACAGGACAAGCGACGGCACTTGCTCAGTGTTGGCATATCTTTACAGGTGAGGCGATACATGTTCGCCGTTGGGCCACCTAAATCCGAAATATGACCGGTAAACCCCGGTACTTTTTCACGGATGTCTTCAATTTCACGCAAAATGGATTCTTGCGAACGGCTTTGAATAATACGCCCTTCATGTTCGGTGATTGAGCAAAACGTACAGCCGCCGAAACAGCCGCGCATAATATTCACGGAGGTTTTAATCATGTCGTACGCAGGAATTTTTGCTTTGCCGTAACTTGGGTGTGGCACCCGTTGGTAGGGCAAATCGAATACACCATCCAACTCATCGGTTTCTAATGGAATGGGTGGCGGGTTAACCCAAATTTCGCGCTTCTCGTGTTTTTGAATGAGCGGACGCGCGTTATAAGGGTTAGCTTCTTGATGCAAAACACGTGAAGCATGCGCGTATAAAATGGGATCGTTACGCACCTTATCAAATGCCGGTAAGCGCACATAAACTTTTTCGTTATCCACTAAATCGCTACGATTTTGCAGTGGCATCGGAATAATACGAATCGGCTGTGGTTCATTAGGATCAAATGCTTTTGCAGACTCAGTTCCCTGTGCAGGGCAGCCGACGGTATTTAATGAGTTGGCATCAGGATTTAATTCTGCAATCTGTGCTGCCATTGTTTCTGGATCTAATTGGCGCAAACCGACTTGTGAATTATTGATGTCTGTTTGTGCGGCATCGACAGTAGATTTTGCGTTGTGCTGATACTCGTAAGGATTAGGTAATTTGTCGATATTACCTGGCCAATCAATGCGGGTTGAATCAATTTCGGTCCAACCGGCGGGCGGTTCTTTTTTAATGACTACTGTGCCGCGAATACTGTCGAGTTCTTTAATGTCGCGGCCTTTTGCTAGTTCATGCGCAATTTCTGCAATGGCGCGTTCGGCGTTGCCGTACAACAAAATATCGGCGGTTGCATCAATTAATACCGAGCGGCGAACTTCGTTGCTCCAGTAATCGTATTGAGCGATGCGGCGTAAGCTGGCTTCGATACCACCGAGTACGATGGGTACATCTTTGTAAGCTTCTTTGCAACGCTGACTATAAACCGTGACCGCACGATCAGGGCGTTTACCGCCTTCGCCGCCAGGGGTGTAAGCATCGTCGGAACGTAAACGCAGATCGGCGGTATAGCGGTTGATCATGGAGTCCATGTTCCCTGCGCTCACCCCAAAAAACAGGTTGGGTTTGCCCAATGCTTTAAAAGGTTCGGCGCTGCGCCAGTCGGGTTGAGCGATGATGCCAACGCGAAACCCTTGGGATTCTAAAAAACGTCCAATAACCGCCATGCCAAAACTGGGGTGATCCACATAAGCATCGCCGCACACAATGATAATGTCGCAGCTATCCCACCCGAGCTTGTCCATTTCGGCGCGACTCATGGGTAAAAAGGGCGCTGGTAAGTAGGTTTCAGCCCAGTAGCGTGTGTAGGAGAACAGGTTTTTAGCGTTGGTGGTCATGGCGGTACTGCAACAGAGGGAAGTTAGGGTTATTGTCCCAGAATTGCTGCCAAGTAAACAGAGTTAAAAGCGCGGGAGATTCTTGGAAAGCGGAGGCTCTCATGAGCCCCCGCAATCGTCAGCGATTAGTTTTTGTAAACTTTTACAGCACAATTGGTTCCTTCGGTGCGGTATCCGGCAATCGCTGCGGTGGTGATGTAGCAGCTAGCACTTGATCCGAGGCCAACAGTCATCATGCTAATCACGCTGTATGCACCTGGACAACCCAAGGTGTAGAACTGTGGTGCGCCACCGCCACCTGATGAAGAAGTCAGTCTCCATGAACAGCTGTTATAAGCAACCGGTGGAGTGCCAAACTCACCAACCAGTACATTGGTGGGTTGTGGAACATCAATGCGGTAAACCGATGTGCTGCAACCAGTTCCCTCTAAACGATAGCCAGCTGCCAAGCTGTAAAAATAACAACTACCGCCCACTTTTTGTTGAGTGACTACTTTAGTGCCACTGCAATAAAGGTCGTAAAATTGTGGAGCGCCGCCACCACCGGATGAATAGGTTAATGTCCAGTAACAACCTGAAGCAGTACCCCAATAGATGTTAGCGTTTGCGATATAGGTATCAGCCTTTGCCGTGAAAGAAGCAAGCGCTAATAAACCGGTTGCAATGATCGATAACAGTTTCATTTTCATAAGTTGATCCTATCGTTGTGATTGATGTGTTTATAATCATTATTAACCTCACTCCTGTAGCCGTTCGTCTTGCAGACGTATCGCTAAACATGGTTAGTATTTAGCGCGGTTTTTATCCATAAAAATCGATCAGTGTTGCTCGTAAATGGGTGATTGATTATTTTTGGCGATATACAGGTTGAGATAGCCTTGAGAAAAATTAGGAGCAGCAATCACATCCGTTTTTTCAAGTGCGCTTGTCTGTAATGCTGACGACACTGCAGCAGTAATTTGATTGGCGTGATCGCTATCCGTAATTCGGATTTTTATTTGGCAGCGATAGGTTTTACATTCGATAGTTTCTGGCATGGCCTCACGCAAGCTGCTGTCTTGCGTAAAAAGTTCACCTAGCGTTTCTTGATAGTCTGGCGCCCAGTCGTAATCGATGGCTTCTGCTTGAAATTTATCTTCCATATCTTTTTCCAAGCTAATTCCTTTAACAGACAGAGTCTCTACATAGCTGGCGAATTGGTCGGCACGTTTCAAGGTGCGATATTGTTCATCCATGCTTGGTTGTTCTGCAGCGATAGGTTCAGCAGGCGTAGTATTGGAGGTAACATCTGCTTTTTTTTCATGCCCCTGCTGGGCATGTAAGAGTGCGATTTGCGCGTGCAATGCACTGTTTTCTGCAGTGAGTTTGTTCAGTTTGGTAATCAGTAATGATGTGTCTTCATCCGATGCGGCAGGGCTTGTTACCGTGGGCGAGTGTGTGGGTGTGTTATTAGCTCCCAGCCAATAACTGAAGCTACAGAGTATGATGATGCTGATGCCAAGGCCAACCGTTTTAACCACGTTACCCATCCCCCAAAATTCATATAGGTGGCGGACTTTAGTAAGAACGGAGCGATAAAAATGTTACAAATTGTAAGGTGTGATTGAGTTCATTAAAAATGTCGCAAAAATATTCGCAATGGCGTCTATTGTTGCAAAATAATCAACATGAGGTTGTGGAAAAAATAGAATTGATTAAAAAGCGATATTTTTTTGCGGATCTACAGTTTTTGGATCTATAGTTTTTGGATCTATAGTTTTTTGGGTGTACGGGTGGATTTATGCTGTAGGTAAACTAAACCAAAATCGAGTGCCTTTGCCTATTTCGCTGTCGTAGCCTATTTCACCTTTCATATTTTCAACTAAGGTTTTTGTAATATTTAAGCCTAGCCCTGTGCTACCTTGTTTACGTTTATCTCCTGCATCTGCTTGTGCAAACGCTGCGAAAATCCGTGATCGAAACTCTAAAGGAATTCCTGGGCCATGATCGCGGATATAAATGATAATGTGACTTTTTTTGTCTTCTAAGGATATTTCTACGGTTTCTCCTTGCGGTGAAAATTTGCAGGCATTGGATAGTAAGTTGCTGAATATTTGTTGTAAGCGTTCAGGATCCGCTAGTACCTTTATGTGGTTTTCTACGGATGATGTTAGCGAAAGGCTAACGTCAAAGTTAAGGGCGTATGGCGTATTACTTTCTACCGCTTGCTGTATGGCGGTTATGATATTGGTGGGTTGTATGTTGTAAGTGATATTACCGGATAGGAGTTTTTCCATATCCAAAATATCATTCACTAAGTTCACCAGTCGTTCACTGTTGCGATGCGCTACTTCGATCAACTTTTGTTGTTCATCCCCTAATTTCCCAAAAATTTTTGAATTGAGTATGCTGAGTGAGCCGCGAATAGATGTAGTGGGGGTGCGCAGTTCATGGCTCACCATGGATATGAATTCACTTTGCATTTGCGCAATACGCTTGCGCTCATTAATGTCGGTGAGTGTTCCTGTAAATTCAATTGAGCATTGATTGATATCGGTTTCATTCATTGCTCTAAATTCAATCCATGCATAATGTCCGGCAGCGGTTTTCATACGAATTTCTAGCGGTTGTGTATTGTTGCCGCTGCGAATTTCCGCTAGATAATCCTGTGTTGATGGTAGGTCAGCTGGATGAATATAGTCCGCGATATTTTTTTCTAATGTGTCTTCATGGGTGTAACCGCTGAGTTGGTTCCATGCTTTATTCAGGAATAGCCATGTGCCTGCATTATTGATGCGGAAAATAACTTGGTTGATGTTTTCAACCAGTGATTTATATTTTTGCGCACTGGCTTTGATGTTCTCTTCCATGCGCTTTTTTTCGGTGGTATCGGTACGAATGCTGATGTATTGAAATGGCTTTCCTGCCTCATCTAAAAAGGGAACTATGGTTGATTCAACCCAGTAATAATTTCCATTTTGCGCTTTGTTGCGAATTTCGCCGTGCCACACTCTGCCAGACTCAACGGTTTCCCAAAGTTCGCTAAAGAACTGCTGGGAGTGATAACCAGAATTTAACAAGCGGTGGTCGTTACCGATGAGTTGCTCGCGAGTGTAGCCACTGGTTTTGCAAAATTTTTCGTTGACATAAAAAATATCACCATGAATATCGGTGATACTCACAATCGCATGCTGATCCAAGGCAAAACGCTGGTAATAGAGTTCTAAGCGACGTTTTTCTTGAATGCGCACCAGGTCGGGCAATAACGCCGAAAGACCTTCCAAATCATTTTCATTGGGAATGGAAATGTTTTCACTGTTGTGCTCTAGCAATTGTCCAAGTGCTTTTCGCACGGAGGTTAAAATGCGGTTATGGCTTTCATTTTCAGCCATGAGTTGGGTATTAATAGAGTTTAATTCCCGCGAGCTTTCTTCAAGGCTGCGTGCACGTAAATCAAGATCGCGATCATTTTGTTCATAGGTACTGCTAACTCGGCCAAGCAATTCCGCTAACCCCTGCACAAACGTTTGCGTTTGTGGGGTTGTAGCGGATGCCGTCAACTCGGTAATCAGCTCGGCGAGTTGTTGCTCAGACTCTATAGCGCATAGTCGGCGCAGTTGGCGAGCTAGCGTGACATGCATACTAGTCTTCACTGATCCAGGTAATTGTCATGGTTTGATTGTGCAAGCGACATTCACTGTGAAAGGATGTGCCCGCAATTTCGCCATTAGAATAGAATCCGGTAATGCAAGTGTTTTTGCCAAGCGTATCCGCTACGGCTTCAACCTCCTCATCCACTCTGTCTCCCATCACGAGTTTTCGTCCAATGCAGCTGACTAAGAGCGCCAGTGAATTGCCTTGGTGGGTGCCAGAATGTGTGGCGGTTTGCGCCGCCGTTTCTGCACCTTGAATCAATTTTTCGGTGCTGGCATGCATCAATCGCAGATAACCATTGGGATCTATATCGCCCGCGAGTGTGAGCGAACCTGTGTCTTCGTTGACGGCTAGAATGGTGCGGAAAATCCCTTGTTTCTCCAAAGCACTGCCGAGCATCTCGAACGGGAAAAGTAGCCCAGAGCCGGGTAAATCTTTGGCGTATTCACCTAAATAGCGTTTGTAAATAGAAAGCGCTGGTTCGCCATCTAATTCATAAAGTACATTCTCTTCACTGCGTGTGACTTTGCGGGTTGGGCCAAAGGGCTCCCAGCCTGCGAAGGTACCGTATTGAAGTCGTAGGTGACTGCCATAAAGCCCGATGGCCACTAGGTTGTTATCTGTACTGCCTGCTGGCCCTAAGGTCCATGTTTGTTTAAAGGCGCCGCCATCGGCAGCCAAGCCGCCAGAGATAGTGACCCCTGCCGGTAGTGTTGACTGCAAACCACTGACGAGTGCACTACCGTTAATGGCAACACCGGTTCCCAAAATTAATACGCCGCTGAGTTCATCCTTCGGCAGTGCCTGCCCTAAACGAGTACCGGCATTGAATGAATCGTTCATATTCTCAATGCGGGTGGTAACGGCTTTTACTTGGCTGTGATCAAACTTAACCAAGGTGATAATGCAGCTATTGTCATAAACACGGTCTGCCGCAATTTCTCCCGCGGTTGAACAGCCGCTAATCACCGCTTCAGGGGCGGCTGTTTTTAATTGCTGAGCGAGTAAAGGCGAATCGAAATAATTGACCGAACCGAAGGCGATGATGAGATCAGGAGAAAATGAGGTTATTGCATCGAGCCCTGAATTCAGTTCGTTGATATTTTTAAGGTGTATTTGTTGTGTTCTCATGCGCTCTGAGTTCCTAGTAAAGTGCAAGGCGGTCTTATAGAGACATCCGCCAACACTCTAAGGCTAGTTCACTCCGTGCAGAGGGCAAGTGGTTATTGCTTTTTCAGAAGATCCTCATAGCCACCTTCGTTGATTGCATGAGTGAAGCCTTTGGCTTGCAAGGTTTCCTGCGCAATACCGGAGCGACGACCAGAGCGGCAGTACAAATGAATACTGGCATTTTTATCGGTTGTGACCTCATGAATACGAGCGCCTATTTCCTCAAAGGGAATATGAATAGCGCCTTCAATATGACCAGCATTAAACTCTTCGCTGGTACGTACATCGATCCAGATTTCGTTGGCAAAAGCAGTTGGCGACATAAGACTAAAAACTCCTGTGAGCAGAATGGTTGTAACAGCGCGCAGCATAACAATACCCCCCAGCGGGTGACTAGTTGAAAACCCTATCAGCCAAAACAACAGCGCCCGCATAGCGGGCACTTTATACCAATGGGTTTTACGTAAGCCTTGATGTTTTAGACGTTTGCTAACAAGCGGTCATACTTGCGGCTGAGCATGTCGTAAAACTGCTCGCGCACTTGAATGATGGATGATTTGAGGGCGGTGATTTGCTCTGGCGTAATATCTTTACGCCCCATATAAACTTGTTTGCGATAAACCGCAATTTTGGCGCCATATAAACGCAAACTGCGCTCTAAATTTTTCTCGCCAATCATGAGGAGTTTAGCTTCTGCTTCGGCCATTTTTTTGAATTCATTCACCAGTTCGGTATTCACACTCTCCAACTCCTGACGTCGAGCCTGTGGCCAGCGATCGCCACATTGAATGGACTCTACAACGAGTGACGAATATTTGGCGAAGATGTGAGTCACCGTTCCCACCTGCGCCGACACTTCCTCCAAAATCTGAATGCGACGGTTTTCACGGCTTGAATTAACCTGTAAATGAGCGCTGCGGCGCAGAATAAACCAAGCACTCAAGGCGGCGATGAGCGCCCCAAAACCCATTTTTAAGGATGTGTCAGTTAATTGTAAGAAGGTGGTTAAGTCCATCTTGGTTGGCCTCTCTGTCAAAATAACGTCGGGAAAATCTATCTGAGAGAGGTTTTGCAAGTTTTAGGCCAGAGGATGAATATGTTGGCGGCTTTTTTGTTGCTTGCTAATGAAGCGATTCCTGCTGTTTAGGGCGCAGTGGCGTGAGCAATCCTTCAAGACCATTGAGTTTAATCTCATAGACCAATGCCAATAACTGCCCGAGCTTACCTTTCGGTAGTCCTTGGCCAAGCATCCAGACTAAATAATGTTCGGGGATGTCAATCAGCATCCGACCTTGGTATTTGCCATAGGGCATAGGTGTGGTGACCAGATCTTTCAATAGCTGGGGATCAAATGGAAACTCATCCATCTCAACCTCCTGCTAGCTTTACGGTGAAGCCACGTTTTTCCAGTTCAGCCTTAAGCTTCTCCCGTTGGTCGCCTTGAATTTCAATCACACCATCTTTCACTGAGCCACCCGTGCCGCAGAGTACTTTAAGGGATTTGGCGAGGTCTTTTAATTTCGCATCCTCTAACAGCACGCCGCTAATCGTGGTAACGCCTTTGCCATTACGGCCTGCGGTTTCACGCCGAATGCGCACTATGCCGTCGCCTTGGGGCGTGGATGGTGTTGGTTTTTCGTCTTTAATTCGTCCGGTTTCAGTGGAATACACCAAACGGCTGTTCTTGTCGTTGCTCATGAGGTTTCTCGTGTTCCGTTAATGGCAACATCATAATCCATAGGCACTCTTGGGTAAGCCACTTTTTATTCGTGAGGGCTGTTTTTGGTGCACATCCTTGTGGTTCCTATAGTGGCTAGTGGCCGATTTTCGTGGTTAGGATTTTTTAGGGCTAGACCCTAGGTGCGATGCTGCACGACTCATCTTTAATTTCTTATTTCTGGGTCAAACCAAACGCCATATTTGTCTCCTTGCCATCTGAGTAAGGAAAAGAAATAGGCTACCGATAGCATTATTAGGCCACCAACAAGTGCGGCTTCATTGGTGAGACCAAAGCAGCACAATATAAAGCCACATAGATGTGAAAATACAAGACCTCGATTAGTTGATTTTCTTAATGGGCGAAAACTAAGGTAGTTAAAAAAGAACCACCATTTCAGCCAAATAGGTTGGCTTTTCCAGTCAGGTGAGTGTTTGTCTATCATAAATTTCTCCTGGGTTAATGTTGAAATATCAACGTCAAGCACAGACGCGAGGCATTTAAGAGACTCAATACTGGCTTTACTACCACTCTCAATTCTCTGGATAGTTCTGACATTTAAGCCAGACATTTGCGCCAACTGTTCTTGGGATAGATGGCGACTAATGCGCAGTTCTTTCAGAATCATTTACATGCTCCAACGTTTGTGAACCCTGAGTATTTATGGATTCTAACCATGGCGGTTACGAATTGTGCCCGACAGTTACCCGACACTGCGTAATTTATTGCAGTGCATACTGTTAGAATGCCGTTTTTTGCAAAGCAGAGAATTAATGATGCACGTAAACGGTAACTGGTCTTCTGAATGGCAACCTCTGGTAGATGCCTTTCTCGCCAATTTTGCTCATGCCGGAGAAGAGGGGGCTGGTGTGGCGCTTTACCATCGCAATCAATTGGTGGTGAATATTTGGGCGGGTACACGCAGCAATAAATTAGCCGGTATCGAACAGGCGCCTTGGGCGGAAGATACTTGTGTGAATATCTTTTCTGCCGGTAAAGGCCTTGTGGCGTTATGTGTATTGCAGTTGGTCGCGGAGGGCAAGCTTGGATTGGATGTCCCTGTGGCTCACTACTGGCCGGAGTTTGGTCAAGCGGGTAAAACATCTATTACGCTGCGCCAATTACTGTGTCATCGTTCGGGGTTGTCGGCGTTTCATCAACATATCGCCAATGAACAAATTTTTGATTGGGCTGCTATGACGGCTGCAGTTGCGAGTGAATCGCCTTGGTGGGAGCCAAATCAGCAGCAGGGTTATTCGCCTTTTATGTATGGTTGGATGCTTGGTGAGTTGGTTAAGCGTGTGAGTGGATTTGCGAGCATTAATGATTATTTTCAGGTACGTATCGCGCAGCCTTTAAACGTGAACTGTCACTTTGGTGTGCCCGATAGGCTTTTGACCACCATCGCCGATACAGGTCCCTTGAAACGCCCTTTAGGTTCTGCGGCCACTAGCACTGGTGCCGATAGTATTGCTTTAGGCAAGCTCATGAAAGCTGATCCTCGCGGTGTCACCAATCGTGCCTTCTCCAATCCCATCAGTTTGATGACGGCAACGAATACGCGCGAGTGGCGCCAAGCACAAATTCCTGCTGCTAATGCCCATGCCGATGCCCGCGCTTTAGCGACTATTTATGGTCAGCTGGCGAATGGTGGCGCAGATTTATTGGCATCAACCTATTTGCCTTGGTGCTGGCAAGAGCAGACTTTCGAGCAGGATAAGGTATTGGGTTTGCCTTTGCGTTTCAGTCACGGATTTATGTTGTCGCAGGCGGATCGCGCCGATTGTCGTTATGGACGTGGCGCGCGCGCCTTTGGGCACCCGGGGGCGGGCGGTTGTGTAGGTTTTGCTGATCCTGATTATGAGTTGGGATTTGGTTATGTCACCCATCGCATGGGGCAAGGTTTATTGATTGATGAGCGCGCTGTGCGTTTAATTGATGCGATTTATAAGGTCGTGGAGGCTGGCAATGTCTGAATTAGAAAATCAATTGGTTGATTTGCAAACCCGAGTTGCTTTCCATGAAGATACATTGGAGCAACTCAATGACGTAATCGCCAAACAAGATGCAGATATTATTCAGCTAAAACAACAGCTTCGCTTACTCGCTAAGCGGCTCGAAGAATTGCACAGTTCGCAGGCGCAAGGCGACGCCGACATCACTAATGATCGGCCGCCGCATTATTGACACCTTGCGGATTTATGTTTTGGGTAAGTCCTTTTTGTTATTAATTTGACGTCATGTTGCTGTGAAAACGCATCGATCGGGGTTTAAAAGCGAATAATTGTAATTAATGTGTGAACTTGATCGCGCCTTGAAAAATCTTGGCTACACTCTGCTATTGAGACCTATTTTCTGCAGAGTGATTTTTTTGATATGCGGCACTCCAATCCACCGGGAAGTTCGACAGAGCAGAGCGCTAGTCTTGTAGCCTTGGGAGTAGGGGGCTCGCTAGGTGCTATGGATAGTGAATGGCGTCTGCTGTGTCAGGTGCTGACGGAGAGTCCTGTTCCGAGTTTTATTACCGATCATGATTCTGTGGTGCTGCATGTAAATAAGGCGGCGCAACAATTATTCCATTTAACCGACGAGCAAGTTGTCAAAACCATTGGCCACTATGCCATTCTGCGCGATAAAAATATTCGCGCCAATGAAAAATTAGACGCTGCCGTTTCCGCTGTTTACCGAACAGGTCAAGTTTGTACCTACGACTTTCACTACGCCCTCAGTAACCTCCATATCAATCGATTCTTGCGTCATCGTAAGCTTTTCTTGCGGGCGAGTTTTGTGCCTATCAAACAACAAGTCAATCGTAATGAACTCGTACTGGTTCAGCTGCAAGATTTATCCCGTGAAAAAAATGTCAGCGATGCGCTGCAAGAAAGTGAGGCCAGTTACAAAGCTTTTATCACCAACAGTTCGGAAGCCATTTGGTGTTATGAAATGGAGCCTAAGGTAAATATTCGTTTACCTTTGGATGAACAGGTACAAAAAATTGCCAATAATGCACGTTTGATCGAGGCCAATAAAGTATTGCTGGCCATGCTCGGCGCCAACTCTCTGGATGATGTGCTGGGTATGGGCTTAATGGAGAGTGGCTCTACCAATTATGTGTTGGATTTACATTATTTGGTCAGTAATGACTACCAAATGGTTGATCGCGATATCGTTCGCCAAGACAGCAAAGGCAAAAATTATTATTTCCAAATTTCATGCATGGGAATTGTGGAAGATGGCTTTTTAAAAAGAGTCTGGGGAACCACTAAAGACATTACGGCGCGTAAGCGCTATGAAGAAAAACTGCGCTACCAATCCCTGCATGATTCACTCACTTCGCTGCCTAATCGTGAAAAACTTCATGAAGATATAGAGGCATGTATTGCCAATCGTTCAGCAGAACAAATCAGCGCACTTTTATTGATTGATTTAGATAGGTTTAAAGAGATTAACGATACGCTCGGTCACAAGGTCGGCGACCATTTATTGCAATTAATCGGTCCGCGCCTCGCGACGGAAATGTCAGAAGTGCCAGGCACAGTGGCGCGTTTAGGCGGCGACGAATTTGCGATTTTTTTACCCCGTATTCGTAGCACGCATCAAGCTGTTGTGTTTGGGCATCGCATTTTAGATGCGCTCTCACAAGAGTTTGATCTTGATGGTTTTTGCACACAAATTTCTGCCAGTATCGGCATTGCACTCAGTCCCCATCAAGCGCAGGATTTTCATGGTTTAATGCGCTATGCCGATATTGCGATGTATCACGCTAAAAAAGAAATGATAGGCCTTTCTATTTACAGCCCTGAATACGATCCCCATTCACCCAAACGTTTATCGATGATTGGAGAATTAGGGCGCGCAATTCGTGAAGATCAGTTGTGCATGTACTTTCAGCCGAAGGTTATTTTGGATGAACGACGCTGTTATGGTTTTGAAGCGCTAATCCGCTGGATTCATCCCGAATTAGGTTTTGTACCGCCCAACGATTTTATTCCTATCGCGGAATTAACTAGCTTGATACATCCTTTAACGGCGTGGGTATTGGAAAAAAGTATTGAGCAATGTAAGCGTTGGCATGATCAGGGTTTGTGTTTAAGTGTGGCAGTGAACTTATCAGCACGCAATTTGATGGATGAAAACATCCCCAAATTGGTCGAGAGACTACTTAAAAAATATCAACTGCCTCCTGCTAGTTTAGAGTTGGAAATTACTGAAAGCTCTATCATGACCGATCCAAATCGTGCATTGCGTATTTTGGACGCCTTGCATGCCTTGGGGGTGATTTTATCGATAGATGATTTTGGCACGGGTTATTCGTCGCTCGCTTATTTGAAACGTTTGCCGGTTCAAACGCTAAAAATCGATAATTCTTTTGTGCGCAACATGCTTGAAGATAAACAGGATGCGTTAATTGTGAATTCCACGATTAATCTCGCACACAATTTAGGCTTAACGGTGGTGGCAGAGGGTGTTGAAAACAGTGAATTACTGGAACGTTTAGGCGGAATGGGATGCGATGAGGCGCAGGGGTATTTTATCGGTCGCCCCATGCCTGCAAGTAATACGGATCAATGGTTGATTGAATCGGGCTGGCTGAAACATGAAATTCCCGCTCAGCCACTCGAAGATGTGCCTAAATAACCGTAAAATATTTTTTGTATAAACAGATTCTTTCGTGTTAAAAATTTCTATCCTGCAATTGCGTTTGTACGTACTTTAATCGCTCTTCTAGAAGCGCAGTGCGATATTGATTGCCTTTGGTTAATTTAAGGGCATTATTCAGTTGGATTTGTGCTCGATCGTAAATGCCATTCAAAATAAAATATTCGGCGCGTGCTTCATGAACACCGAGAATATTACCCGCCAAACCATTGACCTCTGCGAGTAAATACCACACGTAATCATCATTAGGGCGCTTGCGTGAATACAAATCCAAAATCTGTGCTGATTGCTGGTAACTGCCGGCTTTCATTAAGGCTTCAGCGTGGCGAATAATAAGTGGGTGATTGTTTGGATTTTTTTGCAGCTGTTCTTCCAAAATTGCCAATGCTTGCTTGTAGTGTTCTGCTGCAATTTCAATATCTGCACGCATCACTTGGTAGGTGATTCGCTGAGGTTCTTTTACCAACAAGGGTTGCAATGCTTCACGTGCTGCATCAAATTGGCTTGCTTGGGTAAGTGCTAATACAAGGCCATAGCGGCTCGCATCGGGCGAGCTGCTTTCTTTTTCTAGCTCACTTTTAAATACTTTAACGGCAATTTGTGGTGTTTCTTCTGCAGAAACCCTTACACGGGTTCGCATCAACTGAAACTCTAGATTGTCCTCATAGACTTTGTGTTCATACTGCATGGCACGGTTGCGAGCATCGGCAACGCGGCTTTCACTCACCGGGTGAGTCAGTAGGTATTCTGGAGGGCGACGATTTAAACGATTTGCACGCATCATCTCTTCAAACATATTGGAGGCGGCGTAAGGATCAAGGCCTGCTTTCACCATGGTTTCCATTCCAATTCGATCCGCTTCCTGTTCATTTTGACGGCTAAAGCTGAGTCTGGCTGCTTGGGTGGCAGCTTGAGTGCCCATGATGGCTGCCATGCCTGCATCGCCATTGCTATTGGCGGCAAGCACTAAGCCTGTCAGCATACCGGCCAGCATAGGCACTAACATTTTATTTTCTTTATCCAATGAGCGCGCGTAGTGACGTTGGCTCAAATGACCCATTTCATGGCTCAGCACAGCGGCTAATTGGTTTTCCGTTTTTGCATAGTTGAGAAGCCCCGTGTGAACACCGATAATGCCGCCGGGCACGGCAAAGGCGTTAAGTGTATCGTTTTCAACCACTACCAATTCAATACGCTTATCTTCCAGTTGGCTGTAGGGCAAAAGTCGATCAAATAACCGTTCTAAATAATCAATCAGCAAGGGATCAGAAGACGTAGGTACCTGACTGCGGTAAACTCGCAGCCATTTTTGGCCGAGTATGCGTTCTTGAACGGGCGAAATGGTGACTGAGCTGGTATCGCCCAACGTTGGTAGTTCCACCTCTGCGTAACTTGGGGCGATATACAGTAGGAGTCCGCCCACTAGTCCACAGGCACTCAATAAGGGAGCTTTTTTGCGGGTGCGTAATGGCTGTTCTTGCAGAAAAGAAAAAGAGAACACGGTAAGGTCAGGCTCCTAAAGCTCATAGATAAAGGATGATGAGTGGCGGCATCGCGCAGTGCAGAAATCGGGCGCAACTCTAGCCTTTTTACGGGATGAAGACTAGCTGCAGTACCCTACAACGCAAACATCTTGCACGATACCCATGCTAAGACCCTGTTACACCTCACTGGTTCGCCCATGTCATGACGATCTTTGCCAAGACTTCGGTGTGCCCTGTTAGATCTGTTCGAGGATGTTTCTCTTGAGTGAGTCGATAGACTGTTTTACTCTGCCGGTGAATTGCGAGCTTGATGCCCGTGAATGGCGATGTCCCTTGCCGTTGCTCAAGGCTAAGCAAGCGCTGCGGAATCTGCCAGAAAATGCTTTGCTGCGTGTATTGGCGACCGATGCGGGCTCAGTACGGGATTTCCAAGCATTTTGCCAATTAAGCCAACATGAGTTGGTAGGGTTTGGTGAGCATTCTGGTGTTTATTGCTACGTACTAAAAAACGTATCGAAAAAGTAGGCACCGCTGTTGTTCGGAGTAGGTAATTTTAGGGAAACGATCAAACGTTCTGATTGGGATACGCCACCTTTGCGCTGCCCCTATTATTACCGTCAGCTTGAAGGCGCTTCAGCTTTGAAGTTTTAAGCTGATTCTGAGTGAGTCGAATATGGTTAACATGCGTTACTTTCTATCATGGTTGTGTGTGCTGTTGAGTACCATCATAGCGCCATGGTGTACAGCACAAGAATCTACCGCAACTGAATCCTCTCGTGTGCTTGCCCCCCAAAAAAGTGAGAACGATAAACGCAGTTATCGTTATATAACCCTCACCAATCAATTACGAGTATTGCTGATTTCCGATCCTGAAACAGAAAAATCAGCAGCTTCTTTGGATGTTGCCATAGGCGCCAATCAAAATCCTCCCGAACGGGAAGGCTTGGCGCATTTCTTGGAGCATATGCTTTTTTTAGGTACCGAAAAATACCCCGAAGCGGGTGAGTACCAAGCCTTTGTTGCAAAGCATGGTGGTACCTACAATGCCTACACCGCCGCTGAAAATACCAATTATTTTTTCGATATAGAAAACTCACAACTTGAGCCGGCCCTGGATCGTTTTGCGCAATTTTTTATTGCACCGTTATTTACGGCGGAATATGTGGACCGTGAGCGCAATGCCGTGCATTCTGAGTATGTGGCGAAATTAAAAGATGATGCTCGTAAAGAGTGGGATATTTATCGCGAGCTGATAAACCCTGCGAATCCCAGTTCCTTGTTTTCGGTGGGTAATCACACCACCTTGGCTGATCGAGATGGAAATTCCGTACGCGCGGAATTGGTGGCCTTTTATGAGCAATATTATTCTGCGCATTTGATGAATTTAGTGGTGATTGGTCGTGAAGATCTGGAGGCGTTAGAAACGCTTGTCAAAACACGCTTTGCCAAGATTCCACAGCGCCAAGTCACCTTGCCAGAAACTTACCCCGCTTTATTTGCCCCTGATTTTTTACCGGCGAGCGTTGAAATTAAGCCAGAGAAAGAGCTTCGCCAACTGACTTTTAGTTTCCCAATTGCAAATCCTGACGTGCACTATGCCTACAAAACCTATGAATATATCGGCCATTTATTAGGTTATGAGGGTAAGGGAAGCTTATTGGCATTATTAAAACGTCTAGGTTGGGCTGAAAGTTTGTATGCTGGTGTTGGAATGAAGAATCGTCAGCAAGCCTTATTTCAGATTGGTCTTGAACTCACACCCGAAGGTGTATTTGCAAGAGAACAGATTGTCTCTTTGGTGTTTCATGCGATCGAACAAATTCGTACTCGTGGTTTAAGTGAATGGCGCTATGAAGAGCTCAAACAATTAGCCGATATGAATTTTCGTTTTCTGGAAAAAGAACCTCCAGCTGCAACGGCAAGTCGCTTATCCGCTTCAATGAAGATCTATGCGCCTGAAGATGTATTACGTGGTGACTATATTTATAAAGATTACAGTGAAAAACATCTACAACAATCCCTTGCGTATTTGCGTCCAAATAATTTGTTGTTAGTGCTGAGTTCGCCAGAGGTAAAAGCCTACAGAGTGTCGCCGTATTATGCCGCGCCCTTCAGTGTAAGAGCTGGAATACCTGCCGTTGCTGATTTAAAACCGGGTGTAAAAGCTGAGCTGGTATTGCCTGAAAAAAATGTTTTTATTCCTCGGCGTTTGAATGTCAAATCTACTTCGATGCTGGAAGAAAAAAATACGGTAGTTGAATCAAAGCCTTCGTTAATCGTCAATAACGGGCTTGTGCGAACGTGGTTTTTACAAGATCGGCAATTTAATCAACCTAAAGCCATTATTAATTTACGAATAAAGTCGCCTTTGGTTGCTGCAGATGCACAAGGCGCCGCAAATGCACAACTGTTTGCAGCGCTATTAACCGACCAACTGATAGATGTTTCTTACCCTGCATCACTTGCGGGGTTATCATCCAGCATCACCGCACATTCGCGCGGTTTTGATATTAAAATATCCGGTTATTCTGGCCGACAAAGTTTGTTGCTTGATAAGGTGGTTGCCGCGATACGTGCAGCTAAGTTCGACCCTGAGCGATATACCAATGTGAAGAATGATTTATTGCGTCGATTAAGGAATGAGAAGAAAAATTTGCCGTTTCAGGTTATTGCCAAACAAGTTCCAGTTCTGCAGTACGATCCCTATTGGGGCAATGAAGAGTTAATCGCAACATTAGAAACGCAACCGCAAGACCAATTTCAACGCTTCGCAGGACGTTTCTTAATTGATGCCAAAATAGATGCGTTATTTTATGGTAATTATTTTAAATCGGAAGCCTTAAAGTTATCGGCATTAATTGAGCATGAACTGCTTGGGCGTCAAACAGAGCGCCAACTTCCTGTTGCTAATGCCTTACTATTACCCAAGGGCTTATCGAAACCTTGGCTCTATCAGGAGCGTTTGGATCACACGGACCATGTGGTTGAATTATTTATTCATAGTCCATCTGCGAGTATCAAAGACTCGGCTCATATGCAGTTGATTCGACAAATTGTGCAACCCGAATTTTTTAATCAACTTCGCACGGAAAAACAATTAGGTTACATAGTGGCCGCCATACCCATGCCTTTACGTACGGTTGAGGCAACTTTATTTATTGTCCAATCGCCTACAGCAAATGAATCCATGCTGTTTACCGAAATAGATCAATTCTTGATGGCTCAGGCGGACAAGCTCACTCAGCATTTTGAGCAGAATCAATTGTCTTTAGTGAAAAAAATAAGCGAGCCGCCGCGCTCATTAATGGAACAGGCAGATCGTTATTGGGATTCTGTAATCATGGGCGATGACAGTTTTACGCGGCGCACAGATCTTGCCTTGGCAGTAGGGGCCATCACGCCAACGTCGTTGACTGATTATTTTCGCGAAACTTTTATGCAAAAAAATCGTCGCTTGTGGCTTTCCACCGGTACTATCGACCATCCTGATGGTTTCTTTGTTATAGACGATATCAAAGCTTATAAAGAGCAACTGGAAACAATTGCATTACCGTAATTATTTTTTTAAAAATAATTTTGCCTTTATTTGGTGCGATTTTTGCTGAATTTATCGATTTTTTTACTGTTTACTGCATGGTGCTGTGCAAAAAACTGGGCGATAATGCCTGCCCGTTTTGTGGCGCATAAGATTTCATAATCCAGTCTCCTTCGATGTGATTATTTATCAGTTTGTGCACTACTTTTGTGCCCCCGCAAAGAACTGCTGAATTGGCTAGGGCTGGTAATAAATTCTCGTTTATGCAAGAATTCGGGCATTTTTTCACGCGACCAAAAGGATTTTTCCGCTTATAACCCTATGAAAATTAAGTGCTTTTTGGCTTGACTTCGTATGGGGTGTAATACATACCCAGTTACATTTTCCTATCTGTATAGATATTACTGCTACGTTGATATGCGCGTTTGCGCATGGCTGAGGAGATTTGAATGCTACAAGATATCGATGCCATCGAAACCAAAGAATGGTTGGATGCCTTAAAATCCGTTGTACGTCATGCCGGCAAAGAGCGTGCAGCCGAATTATTAAAGACTCTGTCTGAATCTGCGGTTAATCAAGGCATTGAGCAGCCTTCATCCATTCGTACTCCTTACCGCAACACTATTCCTGTCGACAAAGAAGTCGATTATCCCGGCGATTTGAAAATGGAGCGCAAAATTCGCTCCATCATCCGTTGGAATGCCATGGCAATGGTGATGAAGGCGAATGACAACGATGAGGGTTTGGGGGGGCACATTGCTTCCTTTGCTTCCTCTGCCACCCTCTATGACGTAGCTTTCAATAATTTTTTCCGGGGTAATGACGGTGATGTGCCTGGTGATTTGGTGTATTTCCAAGGCCACGTATCGCCCGGTATGTATGCTCGCTCTTATGTAGAAGGACGTTTGAACGAAACTCACTTGGATAACTTCCGTCGCGAAGTCAATGGCGGTGGTTTGTCATCTTACCCACACCCATGGTTGATGCCTGATTACTGGCAGTTCCCGACGGTATCTATGGGCTTGGGCCCAATCAAAGCAATCTATCAAGCGCGTTTTAATCGTTATATGGAAGCGCGCGGCTTAACGCCAGTAAGCGACCGTAAAGTCTGGGCATTTTTGGGCGATGGTGAGTGTGATGAGCCAGAAAGCTTGGGTGCTATTTCTCTCGCCGCGCGTGAGAAGCTGGATAACCTGATTTTCGTGATCAACTGTAACTTGCAGCGTTTGGACGGCCCAGTGCGCGGCAACGGCAAAATCGTGCAAGAGCTGGAGGGTGTATTCCGTGGCGCTGGCTGGAACGTGGTTAAAGTTCTTTGGGGCGCTGGTTGGGATCGCTTGTTGGAAAAAGATAAAACCGGCTTGCTACAAAAGCGCATGGACGAAGTTGTCGATGGCGAAATGCAAAATTACAAAGCGAATGGCGGCGCTTACACTCGCGAACACTTCTTCGGTAAATACCCTGAGTTGCTAGAGCTTGTGAGCGATATGAGCGACCAAGATATTCTCTATCTCGCACGCGGCGGTCACGATGTTAAAAAGGTGTACAACGCCTATTACAACGCTGTGAACACCAAAGGCCAACCCACAGTCGTACTTGCGCAAACTGTGAAAGGTTACGGCATGGGATCATCGGGTGAGGCCATCAATAAAACTCACTCTGCCAAGTCTTTGGCGGTAGAAGATCTGAAAAAATTCCGTGACCGTTTTGAATTGCCCATCAAAGATGAAGAGTTGGAAGCTCTGCCATACTACCGTCCAGCAGATGATAGTCCGGAAATGCAATACATGCGCTCTCGTCGCAGTGCGCTTAAAGGCTATCTGCCTTCGCGGAAGGCTGATTTTGATCCAGTAGTCGCGCCTGCATTAGAGGCATTCGCTGCGCAATTGAAAAGTACGGGTGAGCGTGAAATCTCTACCACCATGAGCTTTGTGCGAATTTTGTCTTCATTGGTTAAAGACAAACAAATCGGCAAGCAAATTGTCCCTATCGTTCCTGATGAGGCTCGCACCTTTGGTATGGAAGGTATGTTCAAAACCATCGGTATCTATTCGTCCGAAGGTCAAAAATATACCCCTCATGATGCAGGTCAGATGATGTCTTACCACGAATCTGCCACGGGACAGATTTTGGAAGAGGGTATCAATGAGGCGGGCTCAATGGCATCGTGGATTGCCGCGGCCACCGCCTATAGCAATTACCGCGTACCAATGATTCCGTTTTACATTTATTACTCCATGTTCGGTTTCCAACGCATTGGTGACTTGGCATGGGCTGCTGGTGACTCTCAAGCGCGCGGATTCTTGATGGGGGCAACTGCTGGGCGTACCACCCTGAATGGTGAAGGTTTACAACATCAAGATGGCCACAGCCATGTGATGGCTAACACGATTCCTAACTGTCGCACCTATGACCCTACCTACGCATACGAATTGGCTGTGATTATTCAAGATGGCATCAAGCGTATGTATCAAGACAAAGAAAATGTCTTTTATTACATTTCTTTGATGAATGAAAACTATCAGCATCCCGATATGCCTGCGGGTGCGGAAGAAGGCATCATCAAAGGCTTGTATCTGTTAGAGCAGGGTACAGGCAAAGCCAAAAACCGTGTCCAACTCATGGGTGCTGGCACTATTCTTCGTGAAGTGCGTTTCGCGGCTGAAATATTGCGTAAAGAGTTTGATGTTGAAGCAGATGTGTGGAGTGTAACCAGTGTTAACGAATTGACTCGCGATGGTCAACGCACTACTCGTTGGAACATGCTCAATCCGACTGCCAAAGTAACACGCAAGCCTTACATTACTGAGCAGCTGGAAAAGCGTGTTGATGGTCGTGATGATCCCTTTATTATTTCTACCGACAACTTAAAAACCTACTCTGAGCAACTGCGCGCTTATGTTCCCGGTCACTACACTGTATTGGGAACAGAAGGTTTTGGCCGCAGTGACACGCGTTCACAATTGCGCCATTTCTTTGAAGTTAACCGTTACTTCGTGGTGGTTGCTGCACTGAAAGCGCTGGCTGACCAAGGCAAAATCAAAGCCGATGTTGTCGCCAAAGCGATTAAAAAATTCGGCATTGATCCGGACAAAGCGGATCCAATGAGCGTGTAAACACACAATCGCCCTCTCATAAGGAGGGCGATCTTGTATTTGTATTGAACACAATTTGATCAGATCGGCCTGCTAAACAGGCTAAAGACTAGTGAGGAAAAACAGTGGCAATTCAAACAATTAAAGTCCCCGATATTGGTGGCGCAGAAGGCGTTGAAGTTATCGAAATTTCAGTAAAAGTAGGTGATGTAATTGCCGAAAATGATTCGGTCGTTGTGTTAGAAACTGATAAGGCTTCAATGGAAATTCCTGCCAGTATTGGCGGTAAAGTTGTCGCTATCAAAGTGAATATTGGTGACAAGGTATCGGAAGGCTCTTTGTTACTTGAAGTGGAAGCCGAAGCTTCTGCTCAAGTCGCTGCTCCTGCGGCGGCGCCCGCTCCCGCTCCGTCGGTTGCAGCAGCCTCAGTTGCTGCTCCTGCTCCTGCAGCTAGCAGCAGTGCCGACATTCCTATGCCTGTGCCCGATATTGGTGGTGCAGAAGGCGTAGAAGTTATTGAGATTTGTGTTAAAGCAGGCGATAGCGTTTCAGAAGGTGATTCGTTGATCGTGTTGGAAACCGATAAGGCATCCATGGAGATTCCCGCTCCCGCAGCGGGTACCATTCTCAGTATTGCCTTGAAAGTGGGTGACAAAGTTTCTCAAGGTTCGGTAATTGGAATCCTGACCACGAGCGGTGCAGCTGCTCCTGCTCCTGTGACAGCGCCCTCTGCGCCTGCGACGCCTGCTCCAACTTCTTCAGCTCCAACTACAGTGGCCACACCTGCTGCTCCAGTTGCGGCGCCAGTCGTTGATGATGTTGTACAAACAGGTGATGTTTATGCAGGTCCTGCGGTACGTAAATTGGCTCGTCAACTGGGTGTTGATTTAGGCAAGTTAAGCGGTACGGGTCCGCGCAATCGTCTGCTGAAAGATGATGTACGCAATTATGTGAAGCCAATTGTTGTTGCAGCACAGTCGGGTGCATCTCTTGGTGGTGCTGGTATTCCGCGCGTACCAGCGGTTGATTTTGCCAAATTCGGTGAAATCGAAACCATTAAAATGAGTAAAGTGAAAAAAATTACCGCTGATAACATGACCCGCAACTGGTTGAATGTTCCCCATGTTACTCAATGGGATGATGCGGATATCACTGAACTTGAAGCATTCCGCAATGGATTGAAAGCGGAGGCTGAAAAACGTGGCAGCAAGTTAACCCCTTTACCTTTTATTATGAAAGCTTGTGCGTCTGCCTTGATTGCTGAACCAAGTTTCAATGTGTCTCTGCATCACGATGGTGAGAGCATTGTACAAAAGAAATATGTGCACATTGGTATTGCGGTAGATACACCCAATGGCTTGATGGTTCCTGTTATTCGTAACGTGGATAAAAAAGGTTTGTGGGAATTGACCGACGAAGTTAATGCTATCGCCAAAAAAGCACGCGATGGAAAATTGTTGCCAGCAGATATGCAAGGTGGTTGTTTTACCATTTCTAGTCTTGGCGCTTCCGGCGGTAATGGTTTCACGCCCATCGTTAATGCACCTGAAGTTGCTATTCTTGGTGTGTCACGCGCACAAATCAAACCTGTATGGAATGGTAAAGAATTTGTACCGCGCAACATGTTGCCGCTTTCACTTTCTTATGATCATCGCGCCATTAATGGTGCTGATGCTGGTCGTTTTTTCACGCACTTAAATGCAGTTATTGCTGATGTAAGACGCTTGTTGTTGTAATGGCAACATCAAGCTAAATAAAAAAAGCCAGCAATGCTGGCTTTTTTTATTTTTAGGGCGGTTTATCGCGTTACACTGACGAGTTTTTTATTACCAGCCATAGCGATAATGTCCCGTGATGGGGTAATCAAATAACATATCCTCGTGTTGTGGGCCTGCACCTATATTGTGAACCACCAGAGGCCGTAAACCATCAGTTGATTTTTTATCAGTAATGATGCCTATGTGCGGTAAATTTCCTGGGAGCATCCAAGTCACCAAATCGCCTGCGCTGTAATCATTACCCTCTTGTGAAACGCTTAAGGATTTACCGTGGCGCATAAAAAAAGTTTGTAAATTCGGAACGCGGCGATGATCGATATTGGTATCGGTTTTGGTTTGATTCCAATTACGTTTTGCGGGATAGAGTGCAAAATGGTTGCGCATATCCTCATGCACTAATTGTTGTAAGTCTATATTCATCGCGCGATAGGCTCGAATAACAACATCGGTACAAACGCCGACATGTGGTGGGATATCGCCATTCGGATAGGGTATTTTAAAATAGCGACCATCGTAACGAACATTCTGCGTTGTTTGTGACAAGGCCGCGGCAATCAATTTTTCGGGCGTTGGTTGAGAAGCTTGCGCAGCGTAAAGGTGATGGGACACGCCAAATAGCAGCACAAAAAGAAATGTACGCACATTGAAGATTCCTTGTTTACTCATCTAGGTTCCTTTTTTTAGTCCTCTAAGTTTCTTTTTTAGTCATCTAATTTTCTTTGAGGTTTGCCACAGGCGTAAACGTGCAAACCAAGTCCAGTATTTATCTAGTAAAAAGGTTGTCATCAGTCCCAAAAATACACCCGTTGAGTTGGCCAGAATATCCATGACGCTGAAAGTGCGTGGCGGATTAAAGTGTTGTGCAATTTCTATGGCGATCGAATAGGCAATTAAGAGCGCGGCTCGTTGCCATAAAGGCCAGAGTGGACGCGCAAAACTAATAGAAATACCAGCCACACTGTAACCACAAAAATGCATTAATAAATCATTAAACATGGGTACAGAATTTTCAGGATGAGGCGTCAAACCTAGATAGGTGAACATGATTAGAAGGCAGTAAAACTGCATAACACACAACAATCGCCACATGTGCATAACCCAAAAAGTAAAAATAAATAGGCGTTAAAAATATTGTTTATTTTACTAATGCCGCTAGAGGTTCCGCGGTATAAAGATCTTGCGGTGTATTAATGTTAAAAAAAGGATCGTAGTTGTCCGCCGAAAAATCTACATAAGCAGCATCTTGCTTATCAACCCATTCCTGCAGGCGTGGTGTTTGTCCGGTCTTTAATAGTTGGTCGATCTTTTCTAATAAAGAAGTATGCCAAAGTGCAAAAGTGGGATGCACTCTTCCTTGAGATGTCGCAATCGCAAGCTGAGTATTTTTTGCAGCCACCGCATTATGTAATTCTGTGACCAAATTCTGCGGAAAAAAAGGTGTGTCAGAGGCAAAGCTGACAAGCCATTCAATCTCTGGAGTATGGTCGCGCATCCACGTCAAGCCCGTGTGGATGCCCGCTAAGGCGCCCGGGTTTTGTGGAAATATATCCGCAATAACGGTAAGCCGAGTGCGTGCGAAGCGCAGGCTGCTACCATTCGCATTTAACAATAGGGTGCTGACTTGTGGCTGCGCGCGTTCAATAACTCGCTGTAAGAGTGTTTTTCCGGCAAGTGGCAACAAGCACTTGTCGCCCCCACCCATTCTGCGGGCAAGTCCTCCCGCTAGAATAATCCCAAGGCTAGATACAGGTTTGTTCATAAAGGTTTTGCTGATTTAAAAAGACGGTGCCTAGTATCGCACAGACTGCTCAATGTCGTCATGGCGCCTTATTCATTCAAATGGGAATAAAGTGTTAAAAATTGCTTTTCTGATTTCTCACAGTAGACTGCAGCTGCCAACAACGAAAAAAGAGACATTTTCTATGGATTTAAAGTTAGAAGACTATCGTCGTGAATATACTCAAGGCGGTCTGGATCGCGCTGATCTTGATGATAACCCGATCGTGCAATTCAGTCGCTGGATGGAACAGGTCATCAGCATGGGTATTCCGGACCCCAATGCTATGACGATTGCAACAGTCGATGCGACCGGGCAGCCATCACAGCGAATTGTATTGCTCAAAAATCTCGATGAAAAAGGATTCGTGTTTTTCACCAACCTCAATAGTCATAAAGCACAAGATTTAAAACAAAATCCAAAAATTAGTTTGCATTTTCCGTGGCATTTTATTGAGCGACAAGTGAAAGTGTGTGGTACGGCTGAGCAATTATCCACAGCAGAAGTGGTTAAGTATTTTGTCACTCGCCCGCGCGATAGCCAAATCGGCGCTTGGGCATCGCAACAAAGCCGTCCGATTTCGTCGCGTGCATTGTTAATGCAGCAGTTTGAAGCTATGAAAAATAAATTCGCCAAAGGGGAAATTCCCGTGCCAGATTTTTGGGGTGGTTTTCGCGTTAAACCGCATCAAATTGAATTTTGGCAAGGTGGCGCAGCCAGATTACATGACCGTTTTCAATACAATTTGCAAGCGGATGGTAAGTGGGATATTCAGCGCTTGGAGCCATAATAAATCTCAAAAACGCTGTTAGATTCGATCGCTCATTTTTTGTGTCTGATAACCTGCGTTGAAAAACGTTACTGTCCGCCTGCAGAGCGGACAGTAGAAGCGGACACAGATTTATCACTATTTTTAAAAAATCTCTCTATAAATCAACCTGCTAAATTTATGGCATCAATGCTGCTTAGGTGGTGTCGGGATAGATAGTTTACGTCTGTCTTGCGTAAATTAAATAAAACTCAACAAGGAAAATGATATGAATACCGCCTTCTTTGCCGTTTGTTGGCAATCTCGCCCTTTTTGGTTGGGATTGATTCTTTCGTCCTTTATGGCTGCTTGTTATGCATTCAAGTTAATGCTTGTTGCAGAGCCATCGCTCAATGTAGAAATGAGTTTTTCACGAGAGGATGCGATAGCTTCTGCAGAAACATTACAAGCCCAGTTATTTCCCGATCTTCATACAGAAAAAGTCGCTGTTACTTTTGCCACTGATCAGCAAGTGCAAAATTATATTGAATTAGAAGGTGGCGGTTTGGCTGTGTTAAATCGCGAAATTAACAATGTCGATATTGCACCATACGCGTGGAATGTGCGTCGTTTTAGCGAAGCGCAAGAAAAAGAATTAACGGTTTCCTATGCGCCTACGGGAGCCCCGCTTGCCTTTTTCTATAAACTTCCACAGCAAGAATCGGGTGCGGCACTCTCCGTTGAAGAGGCAAGAAAAATTGCTGAAACTGGAATACGTCAATTTTGGGGCGAGCGATTTTCAGGATACAAAGAGTTAAATAGCAGTGTTAATCATCAGGTATCTGGTCGTATTGATCATGTGTTTACCTATGAACGGAAGGATGTGTCGATTGGCGAATTAAAATCCCGCGTTGATGTGGTGGTGGCAGGCGATCAATTAATTGAGATAAAGCCTTTCAATTTCATTCCTGAAGAGTTTAATCAGCGTTTTAATGAAATGCGTTCACTCAATAATCATATACATCAAATAGCCGATTTTTTAATGAAAGGTATTTTGGGGTTTGCGCTTTTATTGGGTGGAATATGGTTGTATTTGCGCCAGCAATTAAAATGGCGACCCGCACTTGTTTGTGGTTTTATCGTTAGTTTTGGGTTGGCAGCAGCGCAACTCTGTGGGTTGCCTATGGTATGGATGCATTATTCCACCACATCGCCTGAGCAGACGTTTTTATTGCAGCAGATAGTGGCTGCTGGTTCTGTTTTTATCATGGGTGGTGTTTTTTTCACGATCATTTTTATGGTGGCAGAAGGTTTGTCGCGCATGGCATTTGCGCTGCATCCACGCGTGTTCGATATTTTTCGTGCGCCCGTTGCGGCGAGTGGTGCAGCCTGGGGACGAGTGTTAGGCGGTTATATATGGGCTGGGTTTTTCTTGCTCTATGCAGGTCTGTTTGTATGGATTTCTCGTGAATATTTTGGTTGGTGGTCACCTTCTAATTTGCATTCTGATCCTAATATTCTCGCCAGTTGGCGCCCTGCATTAGCCCCGATTTTCACTGCCTTGCAGGCGGGTGCATGGGAGGAGTGCGTCTTCCGTGCTGTGCCCTTATCTTTAGCTGTGCTTGTTGGTAAGCGTTTTGGAAAAGAAACGTTAGTTATTTTAGTTGTCTTGGTTTTACAAGCCATCATTTTTGCGGGGGTACATGCAAATTATCCTCAATTGCCTGGCTATAACCGTGTAGTGGAATTATTCTTTCCCGCCTTAGTGTTCGGTGTGATTTTTTTACGCTTCGGATTAGTTCCCGTCATTCTTGCGCATTTTATTTATGATCTCGTGTTAATGAGTATTCCCATTTTTGTATCTGATGATTCACGTTTGGTAATTGATAAAGCGCTCGTGATTTTTGTGGGTTTAATACCCTTATTGCTATTATTTTTTAGCACCTATAAACAACGAGCGTTAAGCCCATTGGATGAACAATGGCGCAACGGTGAGCCTGTTGGTATTCCTGCGGCGCCGATAAATCCTATCGTTGAACCTCCAGTTGCTCTTGAAAATCTTGCTGTAAAAGATAAATCTCCTCTGCGTATCCCTAAAATGCTACTGATGGGTATTTGTTTGTTGAGCGTCATATCCCTTTCCTTTTACGCACAACGCTCACCGACCATCGCATGGCCTGAGTTTAGCACTGATAGAGAGCAAGCTTTAATCTTAGCTACCGAAGCCTTAGCCAAAAAAGGTGTAGTGCTTGGCGATGAGTGGCGCAGCACAGTATTGAATAACAATGGTTGGGGAAATTTGCAGCGTGATTTTATTTGGCGTGAAGCGGGTAAAGAAAAATTTGAGTCTTTGTTGCAGCGTTACCTCGATATTTCATTCTGGCGCGTGAGTTGGCGTAAATTTGGTGGTCCAGTAGAGCAGCGCTCAGAGCAGTGGATAGTGATGTTGTACCCGAATGGGCAGCTACATGAAATTGTTCATATCTTACCTGAGGCAGAACAAAAGCCGAGTTTAACGCGTGAACAAGCCATCTCAACAGCAGCCGAATTTATTGCTGCTAGAAATTGGGGTGATGTGAATCTACTGGAACAAAAAGTCGTTCAAGAAATTAAACGCACAGCACGTAGCGATTGGTTTGTAGTTTATGCGGATAATGATGCATTTAATGAACATGGGGGGCAGGCAGTAATACGCATTAATATAAGTGGTGATGAAATCACGAGTTTCTCGCGCACCATTGATGTTCCAGATCAATGGCAGCGAGAGCAAGCTGAGAAAAATGCCAAAAAAACGCCCTTTACTATTTTATCTAGCGTCGCATTTGTGGCTTTATTGCTATTAGCCTTGAGCCCCTTCTTGCGTAAATATTCTGGAGCACATTTTAACCTTCGTGTCGCAATACCTTGGGCGGTGATCCCTATTATTGCCGTTATGGTTGATTGGTTTTTATGGCAAGATCCATTTACCGCAAACTTTCAAACAACCATGAGTTGGGCAGGGCAATGGTGGGGGGTTACTGCATCGACTTTATTAGGCGCGTTATTTATGAGTGCATTTACCCTTTTAGCGGTTCAAGCCATTTACGGGGTTCGTCCGCCGCTAGGATCAAACCCACAGCATGCACTGTTGATAGGTGGAAGTTTGGCGTTGTTGTTTGCTGCCCTCTATGCGATGGTAAAAATGCTTCCGACTCATGCGACACCGCATCCAGATTCTATGGATTATGCAGGCGCTATTCCTTGGTTAGCGACTGTCATCAATGGCATTAAAAATTATCACCGGGATGTTGTTGCGATACTATTAGTTGCTATTGGTGTTGTGCAGTTCACCCGCACTAAAATTCGCTATATTGGTATGGCTTCATTAGCGCTACTTTGGTTGGCTATGTCTGTTATGAGTGCAGATGAAATAGGCGTAACTCTGGCATATAAAATAATCGTGTTGTTGGCGATATTCTGCGTTGTTGAATTGGTCCGCCGTCAAGAAGTGGGCGTTGCTATTGCATTTTTAGGTTTAGGTATAGCGCTTGATCGTTTTGTTATTCTATTTGCGCCTTATCCGCTCGCTTGGTTGCATGCTTTAATAGCGGCGGTGGTGGTTGGGTTGATTACCTCTGCACTGGTTGTTCATTGGTATCGATATAAATCTCATTAGCACTTGATTAAACTTTGTTTAAAGATGCACCCTCGGTGGGTGCATTTTTCTTGGAGTAAAACGTGTTTTTTATTGATCATGAGGTGAGTGACAAAAAAGATACTTTGATGGTTTCATCGATGCCGATGCCATCACCTGTCGATAGCCAAGTATTAATTCATGTTTATGCCGCAGGGGTTAATCGCCCCGATATTCTACAGCGCCAAGGGGTGTACCCCGCACCGATAGATGCATCGCCCATTTTAGGGTTGGAGGTTGCAGGTGAAATTGTTGCTTGCGGTAAAGATGTTTCAGCGTGGTCGGTTGGGGATAAAGTGTGCGCACTGGTCAACGGTGGTGGCTATGCAGAATATGCTGTTGCACCTGCTGCGCAATGTTTGCCTATTCCTCAACATTTTTCTTATATTCAGGCGGCAGCTTTACCAGAAACATTGTTTACGGTGTGGCACAATTTATGGCAGCGTGCGCAGCTGAAATCTGGCGAGAGTTTATTGGTGCATGGTGGTGCTAGTGGAATTGGCACTACGGCAATTCAATTAGCCGTTGCAAAAGGTGTTCGTGTATTTGCAACAGTGGGTTCTGCTGAAAAAGTGAAGGCCTGCGAACACTTGGGTGCTATTGTGATTAATTATCATGAGCAGGATTTTGTATCGATTATCAAAGAAAAAACGCAAGGGAAGGGTGTTGATGTTATTTTGGATATGGTTGGCGGTTCGTACATTCAACGTAATTTTTCGGTAGCCGCAAAAAATGCGCGCATTGTGAATATTGCTTTTTTACAAGGCAGTAAAGTGGAGGTCGATTTTATGCCTCTCATGCTGAAACGTTTAACCTTAACGGGTTCAACGTTACGTGCACAATCTGCCGAGGTAAAAGCATACATTGCAGAAGAATTAAAACAACAAGTATGGCCATTATTGAATCAAAAAGTGATTACACCGGTGATCGATTCGGTGTTTCCATTGGCAAATGCTGCTCAGGCGCATGCGCGCATGGAATCCAATCAGCATATCGGAAAAATCATGCTGGATTTAACTTTTAACGATAAAACGCTTAACGATGAAAAAAATGACTGATAAAAAACGTCGTCCACTGGATGGCATTCGTGTTGTTGAAATTGGCCAATTACTTGCTGGGCCTTTTGCGGGGTGCATGCTTGCCTATTTTGGTGCGGAAGTTATTAAAATCGAACCGCCAGAAGGTGATCCTATTCGCGGATGGCGTGTATTGGATAATGGAACCTCACTCTGGTGGCGCAGCCTTGGGCGCAATAAAAAAAGTATCACCCTCGATTTAAAAAAAACTAAAGGTCAACAAATCGCTCGCCAATTAATGGATACAGCCGATGTAGTGATCGAAAACTTTCGCCCCGGTGTTATGGAGGCGTGGGGGCTTGGGCCGAAAGATATTGCGCTGTCAAATCCTCAATGTATTTATGCGCGCATTTCCGGTTATGGTCAAACGGGCCCTTACGCAAGCAAAGCGGGTTTTGCTTCAGTGTGTGAAGGCATGAGTGGTTTTCGTTACGTGAATGGTTTTGCCGATGAAGCACCCGTCCGCCCTAATTTAAGTATTGGCGACACCATTGCAGGCATTCATGCCGCGCTGGGCATTGCACTCGCATTGCTGGAGCGTGAGCGCAATGAAGATGGTGAAGGCCAAGTAGTCGATGTTGCATTGTATGAATCCATGTTTAATTTGATGGAAGCCGTAGTGCCAGAGTTTGATGGTGCGGGTGTTATTCGTCAGCCATCCGGTACTACAGTCACTGGAATCGTGCCGACCAATACTTATCGTTGTAAAAATGGAAAATATGTGGTGATTGGTGGTAATGGCGATTCTATTTTTCAGCGTTTGATGGAGATCGCGGGGCATTCTGACATGGCACATGATCCGCGTATGGCCAATAACGCAGGGCGAGTGCAACACGAACAAGAGATTGATAATGCTTTAGCCGCTTGGTGTATGAGCAAAGATTCAGATGAAATTTTGCAATTGCTAGAGCAAGCCCGTGTGCCTGGTGGGCCAATTTATAATGTGGAAGATATGTTTGCGGATCCGCATTTTAACGCGCGTGGTATGTTTGAGCAGGTAGAAATTAATGGCAAGCCATTAAAAATTCCCGCAATCTTACCTAAACTTGCCGACACACCGGGGCGTACAGATTGGCCAGGTGGGAATATTGGCAGCCATACAGATGATATTTTGGAAAATATCTTGTGTTTATCCGCTGATCAAATAGCGGCGCTTAAAGCGCAAGGTATTGTGTAATAATTATTTTTATTCCGAGTATTTTTTACAAATTATTCTATGACTATTCCTAGTGGTTTATATCGTCATTACAAAGGTAATGACTATTTTGTATTTCAAGTTGCGACTCACAGTGAAACCCGTGAATCTCTGGTTTTTTATCGCTGCCTATATGGTGATTATTCATGGTGGGTTCGTCCACTGGAAATGTTTATGGAAACGGTTGAGTTAGCCGGTGAAACTATTCCGCGCTTTCGTTTCGTGCGTAGTCTGGGTGAGCATGAATTAACAAACTATATAGCATCCGGTGATGAACTTAAAAAAATGTCGGATGAGCCTCGTGAGTGATAGCAACACAACAACCGGCGCTATCTCGTCCGATGATGTCCGTTGGATGCAATACGCTTTGCAGTTAGCTGCAAAAGGTGAAGCCATGGGTGAGGTGCCTGTGGGTGCGGTGATTGTGAGAGAAGGGGATATTCTCGGCGAAGGCTGGAATCAACCCATCAGTAGTCATGACCCCACTGCACACGCTGAAGTTGTGGCATTGCGCCAAGCGGCTCTGTGTGAACAGAATTATCGTTTAATTGATTCAACCCTCTATGTGACCCTTGAGCCTTGCACTATGTGTGTGGGCGCTTTAGTTCATGCACGAGTTGCGCGTTTGGTTTTCGGTACGCGCGAGCCAAAGGCCGGTGCCGTGGTGAGTAAAGCGCAATTATTGAATAGCGATTATTTCAATCATCGTGTGCATTACGTGGGTGATGTACTAGCGCAAGAATGCCAACATCAGTTGAGCCAATTTTTTGCGATGCGCCGCGAACAAAAGAGAACCGAGCAAGGCAACAAACAACAGAAGAGAAGGGAACAGGAGATGAGTGAGCAAGATGGAAAGGAAGAAGAGAAAAATGAATAAGAAATAAAGGGAGAAAAAAATCCATAACAGCAAGCGACTACATCTAATCATGGGGTTGATAAAAATAGTCTGTGAAAAATAAACGCCAGAAATGAGTAGGGGCTGCGAAGCAGCCCCTGATGGTGTTTTATCCCTAATACGAAGTAGTCAAATTGCGACGAATTCCTTTCGTTCTCCCTGACCGCCTATCCTCCTGCGCTAGTGCAATCCCTTGATGTCTCCGACATCGCTTCCTCTACAGGTGGGCGCATCCTTTGACCTTGCTTGGCCGCGACACATCATTGTCTACTTCCTTGGTGTGATCATTATGTGCCCTAACCCTTGTCGTCGATAGTCGCTAATCTCGCTATTGTTTGTAGGATATTGACTACAAGACAGCACTAAATTGGCTATTAAACAGGCTATTTTATAACCTTATAGCAGGGGATATAGCTTCTGCCGGGTAGTTTCATCCGATTTTGTTTGGCAAATGAGGTTAATAGCTCATCCACCGGATGCATGATTTCATAATCGCCATGAAGCTCAAAATGCCCGAACTCTTCGATGGCTCTGATACCATCTTCTTTTACATTCCCTGCCACTATGCCTGAAAAAGCGCGACGCAAATTGGCAGCAAGCTGATAGCAAGGTTGATTTTTATGCAGCTCTAAATTGCGCATATTGTCATGAGTTGGAATAAACGGCTGTTGTAGATCGGGGCTGATTTTTAGTTGCCAATTGAAGTAATAAGCATCATCACTTTGTTTGCGGAATTCGCGTACTTTTTTGATCCCTTCTTTCATTTCACGGGCGACCGCAGCGGGATCGTTGACGATAATTTTGTAATGGGACTGAGCTTCAACGCCCAAGGTGTCACCAATAAATTTATCCACGCGCGCAAAGTATTCAGCCGAATTTTCCGGACCTGTAAATATGAGCGGGAAGGGGATATCTTTATTATCGGGATGCAACAAAATACCAAGAATATATAAAATTTCTTCCGTAGTGCCTGCGCCGCCGGGGAACACAATAATGCCGTGCCCTAAACGCACAAAGGCTTCAAGGCGCTTTTCTATATCCGGCATGATGGTGAGCTGATTTACGATAGGGTTAGGTGCTTCTGCCGCAATGATCCCTGGTTCTGTAATACCAATGTAGCGACCATTGGGGATGCGTTGTTTAGCGTGGCCAATAGTGGCACCCTTCATCGGACCTTTCATGGCGCCAGGGCCGCAACCCGTACAAATATCCAAACCACGTAACCCTAATTGATAACCCACTTCTTTGGTGTAATCGTATTCGCCACGGCTAATAGAGTGCCCACCCCAGCAGACCACAAGGTTGGGATCTAAGCCCGGTTGTAACATACTGGCATTGCGCAGCATATGAAACACCGCGTCGGTAATGCCTTCGGATGTTTGTAAATTAAAACGAGGATTGCCGTTAATTTCATCGTTGGTAAAAATGACATCGCGTAACACCGTAAATAAATGCTCGCTAATCCCTTTAATCATTTTGTTATCCACAAATGCATTGGCTGGAGCACCTTTTACGGCGAGTTTAATCCCGCGCTCTTCTTGCACAATACTGATGTCAAAGTTTTTATAGCGTTCAAGTAGCTCTTTACCATCGTCTAAATCGTTACCGGTATTGAGCACAGCAAGTGAACAGCTGCGAAATAATTTGTGTAGGCCGCTTTGGCTGGAATCCGCTAATTTAGCGACTTCCATTTTGGATAACACATTGAGTTGGCCGATGGGTGAAATAATCGCATCAACAGTTTCGTAAACACTGGTTTCTTCGTGAACGGATTTGTAGGGGTGATGTTGGCTCATGATTGTCTCTTAGCATCGTGGATGCGCTTTTTTGAATGTCACTTTTCTTTATCTGTAAGACAAGTGTAGTGGTATTTCAACGAAGGTGTATGCTGACAGGCGTATGAATTGCACGCTCTTGGTGAATATTTGAAAATTTCCAATGAGTTTTGGTTAAAAAATAATCTCGACATGGTGTTGTATGACATATCTTCCTTGTATTGAAGTAGAAACCCAACCGCAAATTCCCGCTACAGTCAGTGTAATTTGGTTGCATGGCTTGGGTGCTTACCCGCACGATTTTGCCGATGCAGCACCACAGATGTATGCATCGGAAACAAGATCCGTGCGTTTTATCTTTCCTTTTGCGCCTGAAATTCCAGTGACAATTAACGGCGGTTATGTGATGCCTGCTTGGTACGATATTCTGGAAATGAATATTGAGCGCAAAGTAGATGAGCAACAATTAACAGCCAGTGCGACTGCGATTCAGGCATTGATTGAGCGCGAAATTGCGCGCGGTGTGCCATCGAATAAGATTATGTTGGCTGGTTTTTCGCAGGGTGGAGCGGTGGTGTATCACGCGGGGCTTACCTATGATAAACCGCTGGCTGGTTTGTTAGTGCTCTCTAGTTATTTTGCTACTCATGCGAATCTTGTCATTCATGCCGCGAATCAACATACGCCCATATTGATTCAGCACGGCAGTGAAGATCCCGTGGTGAATGAAGTTTTGGGGCAGCGTGCTTATCGTTTGTTAGCGGATCGTGGTTGTGATGTGACTTATGAATCCTACGTGATGGAACATACTCTGTGTGATGAGCAAATTCACGCTATCGCTAACTGGCTGCATAACATCATTGATGCATAGGTTATTCAGTTAAGCAGGCTGGGTCGAACGTATAGACGCCATCGAGCCAATCAATAATTTCCTGCGCGTAAGAATTGGGTAAAAAGTGTTGGTAAGTGTGGCGCATTGCTATTTTTTCTTCAGCGGATAATTTTTTTAAACCGAGATCTTGCAGCGCGTGAATATCTTGCTGCAACTGTATGCCGAGATTTTCACCGCAAAGCGCTAGGGTGATCTCTGCAAAACTTTTCTCGGCATTGTAATGATTTTTTTGAGTATAAGCGTGGCTCAAACTGGTCAGCGCTAGCTTTGAGAGTTGCGCTTGATTCATGGGATTAACCGCATGCCCTGCAATTTTATTGGCTAATTGGCTCTGGCTTTTATCAACCGCGCGCAAATGCAGAAGGTTGGATTTTACGGCGCCGTCGTTGACGGGGTAGTTATCCCACAAAAAAGGTTTTCGACCGATTAATTCACTCACTTCCGCCAGATGTGTTTCGCTGTAGGCGGTTGAGCAGACTTTTTCCCCCGTCCAGAAAATATCTATTTTTGTATCTAACGCTTTTGCGAAGGATTGCCAGTAATTAGCAGGCATAGCACCGAAGACTTTTTCGAGCACGGGGTCAAAGCTGTAATAGGTAGGACAAAAAATAATCTTGCTGGCAGAGCTAATGTCGGCGGCTTGGTGGGCAATATCAATTTGAAGTTGTGCAAGGTTGGGAATGTCGCCACGCATATCGTCAAATAGGATGCAAAGTATATCGGGTTCCAATTCATTGATTTGTTGGATGCGTGCTGAAAGTGCTTGGCGTTGATTGTACGAATGATTCAAATAGAGTTCATGTGGGCTAAGCCCGATACCAAACTGAATTTGAGTATTGCGATAAATGTTACGCAATTTTTGCAGTGCGTGTTTATCCGTGCTATTCCAATCTTGCTGCCATTGCATGCGTAAATTTTTGTCGCTTTTTGGTGCGTAGATGTAAAAATTGTACGCATTTAGTGCAAGAAATTTAGCGTATTCTGCGCGTGCTTCCCAACTCCAGCTTCGACCGAAAAAGCCTTCTATGATGCCAAGGGGAGTATTGTTTTTTTTAATCATGATAGATGCAGGCTATGGTTGAGTGACGAATAAAATTGTTCAGTCTTTTTGTAATGGCGATCATAAAATTTACATTTTTTGTAATCAGATTGATTGCCAATTTGATCCTATGTGTGCAATTCCTGCATACACCCAGCGAAAAGTAAGCACTTAATTGACACCCAAAATTCATCTGCCTATTATAGCGGCCTTTTTGCTTCGGCCATTTTATTTTTTGGTTGAAAACCTCCGTTAGATACTAGCTTGATAACGCAGTTCGGCTGTCATCCATCGAGGGCTTTATAATAACCACATACCCCAGTGCATCCGGCGTATTCTATGCAGTCTGTTGCAATGCATCCGATACCAAGGGCGAGATCAATGCCTCGGTTGCTAAAAAATTACCCACACACTTTTTAGGGGAAGCAAATGACGCAATCTTTTTCTAGGCCTACTGATTTGCCATCGTGGAAAGCGCTTGGTACACATGCCGCGCAAATGAAGAATCGTCATATAAAAGATTTATTTGCAGAAGACGATACCCGCTTTGAGCAATTTTCAATTGAGCTGCCATCTTTACTGCTCGATTATTCTAAAAACTTAATCACTGCTGAAACAAAAACGGCATTGCTACAGTTGGCGCAAGAATCTGATGTTGAGCTGTGGCGCAACAAGATGTTTGCAGGCGAGCATATTAATCGCACAGAGGATCGCGCTGTGATGCACGTGGCGCTGCGCGATCAATCCAGAGAACCTATTTTGGTTGACGGTAATGATGTGCGCCCAGCCATCAATGCTGAGCTTGAGCGTATGCGGTTGTTGTCGGAGAAAGTTCGTTCTGGGGCTTGGCTGGGGTATACCGGTAAGGCCATTACCGATGTGGTGAGCATCGGCATTGGTGGTTCTAATCTTGGCCCACTCATGGTGACTGAAGCCCTTAAGAGTTACAGCGACAAACGTTTAACCATGCATTACGTTTCTAATGTGGATGGCGTGCAGATTGCGGAGGTGCTGGCAGGATTAAATCCTGAAACGGTGCTGTTTGTAATCTCATCCAAAACCTTCACAACACAAGAAACTATGGCGAATGCTAAAACGGCTGAAGCTTGGTTTATGGCGAGTGCGAAGGATAAATCGGCTATCGCCAAACATTTTGTTGCAGTATCTACCAATCGTAAGTTAGTGATGGCTTTTGGCATCGCCGAAGAAAATATTTTTGATATGTGGGACTGGGTTGGGGGGCGTTTTTCGCTGTGGTCGGCGATTGGGTTGCCGATTGTATTGTCCCTTGGCTATGAAAAATTTACCGAGTTGCTCAGTGGTGCTTACGAAATGGATCAGCACTTCTTGACGGCGCCTTTGTCTGTAAATGCACCCGTTATGTTGGCATTGGTAGGTATTTGGAACAGCAATTTCCTCGGCTACCCCGCCCATGCGCTCTTACCTTATGACCAATGTTTACACCGTTTTCCAGCTTATATGCAGCAAGCGGAAATGGAGAGTAATGGCAAGTCAGTGAATTGGGCAGGTGAGCTCTTAACCTATCGCAGTGTGCCTTTGATCTGGGGTGAGGTAGGGATTAATGGTCAGCACGCGTTTTATCAGTTCTTGCATCAGGGAACCGATATAGTCCCTGCGGATTTCATCGGCTCTGTTGAGAGCAATGTTGATGTCCCCGGCCATCACGACGCGCTCATGGCCAATTTCTTTGCACAATCACAGGCGATGATGCAAGGGATAGACGCAGACCAAGTTCGTCGCGAGCTCTCAACCAAAGGTGTTTCGCCGACACGTATAGAGGAAATAGTGGCTCATAAAGTGCATCGCGGTAATCGTCCCTCCAATACCTTATTGTTGCCAAAAGTGGATGCAAAAAGTCTAGGGGCATTGATTGCACTTTATGAGCACAAAATCTTTGTTCAAGGTATTATTTGGCGCATCCATTCTTTTGATCAGTGGGGAGTGGAATTGGGTAAAGTGCTTGCGGCGGGTATCCAGCCAGAGTTGGCACCGGAAAATGCAGTAGCTACCCATCATGATGCATCTACTCGTCACCTTATTGAATTTTATAAGCGGGCTCGATTTGGTTAAAAATCGCCCACCTTGGGTGCTTGGTCGACAGTGATGTCTGCTGATTATTGTAAAAATCCCTTAAATAAGGGCGAAGCTTGGCGTCTATTTGCCAACTACCTGATAGAATTCGCCCCCTAAATGATATTACTTTGGCTTATGACCCGTTCGCAGGTGTTGATGACCTGCGTAAGTTTCAGACTTCAAGAGCACTGGTGTTTCCATGACTGATGTTACTACCTTAGATCCAAGACTTGCCGCTATTACCGAGCGTATTGTTGCCAGAAGTCGCGACACTCGCACAGCCTATCTTACCAAGGTCAATAAATTCCGTAGCAATGGCCCCGCACGCCATCATTTGGGCTGTGCCAACCTTGCCCATGGATTTGCAGCCTGTAATAGCGATGATAAACAAGCGCTGGCAGAAGGGCAGGCTCCAAATCTAGGGGTGGTATCTGCCTATAACGAAATGCTGTCTGCACATGTTCCTTATGGTGAATATTTAGAGCCCATCAAAGCGGCAGCCAAAGAAATGGGCATGACTGCCCAAATGGCTGGTGGTGTTCCCGCCATGTGTGATGGTGTGACGCAAGGTTTCCCCGGTATGGAAATGTCGTTGTTTAGCCGCGACGTTATCGCCATGAGTACGGCGATTGCACTGTCACACGATATGTTTGATGGCGCTATGTGCTTAGGTGTGTGTGACAAGATTGTTCCTGGTTTGATGATTGGAGCCTTGTCGTTTGGTCAATTGCCCATTATTTTCTTGCCTGCGGGTCCTATGACGCCCGGCTTATCCAACACTGAAAAAGCGAAAGCTCGCCAACTTTATGCGGAAGGTAAAGTGGGTCGTAAAGAGTTGTTGGCTGCTGAAAGCGCGTCTTATCACAGTGCGGGAACCTGTACTTTTTACGGTACGGCGAATACCAATCAAATGTTGATGGAAATTATGGGGATGCATTTGCCCGGTAGTACATTCATCAATCCTTACACGCCTATGCGTGAAGCCTTAACCCGTGCAGCTGTTCATCAATTAACACGAATTACACGTCCCGATAACTTAGTCACGCTGGCAGATATCGTGACTGAGAAGTCACTGATTAATGGCATTGTTGGTTTAATGGCGACGGGTGGTTCAACTAACCATGCCATGCATATCGTAGCAATTGCGCGTGCTGCAGGTGTGATTATTGATTGGCAGGATTTATCGGATATTTCTGACATTATTCCGCTTATGTGTCGCATCTATCCGAACGGATTGGCTGATGTGAATCGCTTCCAAGCGGTAGGTGGCATGGGCTTCTTGATTCGCGAATTACGCAATGCTGGTTTGCTACATGATGATGTTAAAACCATCATGGGTGATGGTGGTTTGTCGCATTACACCAAAGAGCCATTCCTTGAGAATGGTGAAATTGTGTGGCGTGAAGCTGCGGCCGAAAGTTTGGATGACTCCGTATTACGTCCAGTGGCTAAACCCTTTAGCCCCGAAGGCGGCATGAAATTATTGAAAGGAAATGTTGGCCGTTCTGTCATTAAAATTTCAGCGGTAAAACCTGAGCACCGTAAAGTAGTTGCGCCTGCGGTTGTGTTCCACAGCCAAGAAGAATTGCAAAGCGCCTTCAAACGCGGTGAGTTGGAAAAAGATTTTGTTGCCGTTGTCCGCTTCCAAGGGCCTAAAGCCTGTGGTATGCCTGAACTACACAAATTAACGCCGCCTTTAGGGGTGTTGCAAGATCGTGGCTTTAAAGTGGCCCTTTTAACCGATGGTCGTATGTCAGGCGCTTCTGGTAAAATTCCGGCCGCTATTCATGTCACCCCTGAAGCCTTGGATAATGGCCCAATCGGATTAATTCGTGATGGCGACATGATTGAATTGGACGCAGAATCTGGAACATTGGAAATTCTAGTGGCTGCAGATGAATTGAAATCACGTCAGTTTGCTACCTGTGATTTAACCTCGGTACATCATGGGATGGGGCGTGAGTTATTTGCCCCTTTGCGTGCTACTGTCGGTCTTGCCGAAGAAGGCGCCACGGTATTTAGCTGGTAATCGCCAGACATTAAACCCCGAACGCAGGTTCGGGGTTTTCGTTTTTTAAAGATGGTTGTTTTGCGGTATTTTTCGATAAACAAAGTGATGTATCGCTTATCGTTACGTTAATAGGGGTCGCACCTATTCGACCCAAGTTTATGTTCATACATAGGATTACTCCTCATGCTAGAAGCATTTGATTTTGTTCTTTTTGGCGGCGCTGGTGATTTAGCTCTGCGTAAATTAATTCCTGGTCTTTATCGCGCACACCGCGATGGCTCTTTACCGCAGGAAGCGCGCATTATTCCAACATGCCGCAACGCACAAATGGTCACGGAATATAAAGACAAAGTTCGTGCAGCCACTGAGCAATACCTAGGGGGCGAAGAATTCGTTGCTGCTGATTGGGATGCATTTGCTAAGCGTCTTTATCCTGTGTTTGTAGATATTGCCACTAAAGATGAAAACTGGGATGCCTTGGCAAACTTGTTAAACAGCGGTGGCAATCGTCAGCGCGTGTTCTATCTGTCCACACCTCCGTCGGTATTCAGTGTTTGCTGTAAGCATTTGCATGAGTGTGGTCTTATCACCAAAACGGCACGTGTGGTGGTAGAGAAGCCCTTAGGCTACGACGCGAAAACAGCGGAAGAAATTAACAGCCAAATCGCCGAATACTTTGATGAAGATGCCATCTTCCGTATCGACCACTATCTTGGCAAAGAAACTGTACAAAACCTATTAGCATTACGTTTTGCAAATGGCATGTTTGAACATCTGTGGGACGCAAAGTCTATTGATCATGTTCAAATTACCATCTCAGAAACTGTGGGGCTGGAAGGGCGTGCGGGCTTTTATGATGGTGCAGGCGCAATGCGTGATATGGTGCAAAACCATATTCTGCAGTTACTTTGCTTAGTCGCAATGGAATCACCTAACAAAATGACTGCTGATCGTATTCGTGCAGAAAAATTAAAAGTGTTGGAAAGCTTGCGTCCGCTCACGGGTAACACCGTGAAATACAACACTGTCCGTGGCCAATACGTAGCCGGTGAAATGGGCGGTAAAGTAGTTCCCGGTTATTTGGATGAGTTAGGTAAGCCAAGTAACACAGAAACTTTTGTCGCTATTCGTGCGTATATCGATAATTCTCGTTGGGCTAATGTGCCATTCTATCTGCGCACGGGCAAACGCATGAAACAGCGTTTTGCGGAAATCGTTATTCAATACAAAGATGTTGCGCATCGTGTGTATCCAGAATCAGCGGGAATGGCTACACCCAACCGCTTGGTCATTCGTTTGCAACCAGAAGAAAGCATTAAAATCATCATGGTTTCCAAAGATTTGGAAAAACATGAAACGCACTTGCGTCCTGTTGTGCTCAATCTGAATTTTGCTGAAACCTACAAAGATTTTTATTCCGATGCTTATAAGCGATTAATGTTAGATGCGGCTGCCGGTGATGCAAGTCTCTTCATTCATCGTGCAGAGGTTGATGCCGCTTGGGCGTGGATTGATCCGATTATTGAAGCTTGGCAGCGCCCAGAAAATAAACCACACGGCTATTTAGCTGGCAGCTGGGGGCCACAAGCGTCCGCTCAATTGATGGCAAGTGATCGTCGTCGCTGGTTCTCCATTGATGAAGTTTTATCTGGAGCAGATCAGGAATGGTAACTGAGCATTTATTTGAAAATCGCGCAGCAATGATTTCGGCGCTACAAGCAGAATGTGAAAGCGCGCTGCGCTCTGCCATTGATGAACGCGGTGAAGCAACCTTTATGGTCTCTGGTGGTAGTACTCCAGAACCTTTGTACAAAGCCTTGAGTCAATCCGATTTGGATTGGGAATCGGTTTATGTGGCTTTAGTGGATGAACGCTGGGTTGATTTTGATCACGATAAAAGTAACGAAGCATTCACGGTAAAACACCTCATTCAAAACAACGCGGCTGTTGCTAATTTGGTAGGCATGAAAAATTCTGCTGAAACGGCGGCCGATGGTTTAGCAGATTGTGAAAGTGCGTACCAACAATTAGCGCAACCTTTTGATATCACGATTCTTGGTATGGGGTCTGATGGCCACACGGCTTCTTTGTTTCCTCATGCGCAAGGATTGGATGCTGCGCTGAATCCAGATTCCGATTCGCTCTGTGCTGCGATTATTGCCAAACAAAGTGAAGTAACCGGTGCTATCGTTGAACGCATGACCTTGAGCCTTGCTGGCTTGTTGCGTTCTAAAACACTAGTGCTGTTAATTACTGGCGATGAAAAGCTCGCTGTATTGCGTGCAGCACAAGCGGGAACCGACGTAAAAGAGATGCCTATACGCGCAGTCTTGCAACAAGAGCGTGTGTCTGTTGCCATCTACTGGGCACCGTGAGTTATCAACTTTTTGAATTTTTAGTAAACACTCTTTAGTAGAGCGAGGGATAAACAGTGGCGTTAACCATTAATGAAATTGTCAAAGTAGCACCCGTTGTACCCGTTATGGTTGTGGAGCGTATTGAAGATGCTGTGCCTTTGGCAAAAGCCCTTTATAACGGTGGTTTAAAGGTATTAGAAATTACGTTGCGCACCCCCTGTGCATTGGATGCTATTACCGCAATGGTTGAAGCCTTGCCGGACGATGCTGTTATTGGCGCAGGCACGATTATCACTCCAGCAGATTTGGAAAAAGCAGTGAAAGCAGGTTCTACCTTTATGGTGAGCCCAGGCACTACACCAGCGCTTATCGAAGCTGCTAAGTTTTGCCCAGTTCCATTGTTGCCCGGTGTGGCTACGCCAACCGAAGCCATGCACTTGTTGGTAGAAGGTTTTACGCATCAAAAATTCTTCCCTGCAGAAGCAGCGGGCGGCGTACCCATGTTGAAATCCATCGGTGGTCCATTGCCACAAATCACTTTCTGCCCAACGGGCGGTATTGATTTAGCAAAAGCACCAAGTTACCTCGCATTGCCTAATGTGGCTTGTGTCGGTGGTACTTGGATGGCTCCAGCGGCATTGATGAAAGCGGGTCGTTGGGATGAGATTGAGCGTTTAGCGCGTGAAGCGGCTAGCTTGCCTCGTTAATAAATTGTTTAAAAGTACCGAATTTAAAACACGAATTTTAAACACGAATTGAAAAATGAAACGCTCATCACCCTGAGCGCCATCGTAGACTTTAGGAGAATGTAATGACTATCAGAGTAGCAATTAACGGTTATGGACGTATTGGTCGCAACGTACTGCGTGCATTGTATGAATCAGGTAAACGCAGCCACATTCAAATCGTAGGCATTAACGATCTAGGCGATGCACACTTAAATGCACATTTGACCAAGTACGATTCTGTTCACGGTGTATTTAATGGCACTGTGAAATTTGAAGGCGATACCATGTTTGTAAATGGCGATGCTATTCGCATTACCTCTGAGCGTGACCCCGCTAAATTGCCTTGGGGCGATTTGAATGTAGATGTGGTTTACGAATGTACAGGTATTTTCACCAGCAAAGAAAAAGCAGGTTTGCATTTGGCGGCTGGTGCTAAGAAAGTCATCATTTCTGCACCAGGTACTGATGTGGATGCAACAGTCGTATTCGGTGTAAATAACAGCATATTGAAATCAACCGATACCATTATTTCTAACGCGTCTTGCACCACTAACTGCTTGGCTCCTATCGCTAAAGTGTTGAACGATAAGTTTGGTATCGTGCAAGGTTCTATGACCACTATTCACGCTTACACCAACGACCAAGTATTGTCTGACGTATTCCACAAAGACATTTACCGTGCGCGTTCAGCAACGCAATCTATGATTCCAACCACTACCGGTGCAGCAAAAGCCGTGGGTTTGGTATTGCCTGAATTGAAAGGCAAGTTGGATGGTATTTCTGTGCGTGTTCCAACCATCAACGTATCCTTGGTTGACCTGAACGTATTGGTTGAAAAAGACGTGACTGTTGAAGCCATCAACGCGGCGATGAAAGAAGCCTCTGAAAAAGAAATGCCAGGGGTATTGGCTTATGTTGATGAGCCACTAGTTTCTGTGGATTTCAACCACAATCCACACTCTTCTAACTATGACTCATTGCAAACCAAAGTGTACGGCAAGTGGGTAAAAGTATTGAGCTGGTACGACAATGAGTGGGGCTTCTCAAACCGTATGTTGGATAACACCTTAGCTCTCATGTCTGCAAAATAATAAGAGATTACATCATGTTAAGACGTACCAAAATTGTTAGTACTCTTGGCCCAGCTTCTGAGTCGCCAGAGGTATTGGAAAAGTTAATTCTGGCGGGCGTTGATGTTGTTCGTTTGAATTTTTCTCATGGTTCACCGGAAGATCACAAACGTCGTGCAGAAACTGTGCGTGCACTAGCGGCTAAGCACAATCGCTTTGTAGCGGTGTTGGGTGATTTGCAAGGCCCTAAAATCCGTGTAGCTCGTTTTGCCGAAGGTAAAATTCACCTCAAAGTGGGTGATAAGTTTGTGCTTGATGCTGCACTCGAGCGTGATGCGGGTAATCAGCATGAAGTGGGTATTGATTACAAAGAACTGCCAAAAGACTGCAAGGCTGGTGACGTACTCTTATTAGACGATGGCCGAGTTGTACTGACTGTCGATAAGATTGAAGGTACGCGTATTTATACCACGACCAAAGTGGCTGGTCCTTTGTCGAACAACAAAGGTATCAATCGTCAAGGTGGCGGTTTAACAGCGCCAGCATTAACTGACAAAGATATCGCCGATATCAAAACAGCGGCTGAAATCGATGTTGATTACCTCGCGGTTTCTTTCCCTCGTTCAGCCGAGGACATGAACTATGCGCGTAAGTTGATGCTTGAAGCAGGCGGTCGTGCAGGTTTGGTATCTAAAGTGGAACGTGCGGAAGCTGTTGCTGATGATGAAACTCTCGACAGTATCATTCTTGCGAGTGATGCGGTGATGGTTGCGCGTGGTGACTTGGGTGTGGAGATTGGCGATGCAGCGTTGATCGGTGTACAAAAACGCATTATTTCTCGTTCGCGTGCACTCAACAAAGTGGTTATTACAGCTACTCAAATGATGGAGTCAATGATCAACAGCCCTCTGCCAACACGTGCAGAAGTGTTCGACGTTGCCAATGCCGTTTTGGATGGTACCGATGCGGTAATGCTCTCAGCGGAAACGGCTGCAGGTAATTTCCCTGTGGAAACCGTTGAAGCCATGGTGCGTATTATTCTCGGTGCGGAAAAACATCCTACGGCGAGTTTTGATAACTATCGTATGGATCAAGCCTTTAATAGCGTCGATGAATCTATCGCTTTGGCGGCAATGTTTACCGCTAACCACTTAGATGGTGTGAAAGCGATTATTTCCTTGACTGAATCTGGCACCACCCCACGCTTGATGTCGCGTGTAGGCTCACAGCTTCCTATTTTCGCATTCTCTCGCCATGTGGGAACTCAGCGCAAAGTCGCTTTGTATAGAGGGGTACACCCTGTTGCATTCGATACGGCGAGCGTTCCTTGTGCACAAGACTTTGCGCGCGCTGTTGATGCCTTAAAACAAAGAGGCGTGATTGTGGATGGCGATTTGGTGATATTGTCGAATGGTGATACCAACCAGCTGGGTGGCACTAACACCATGAAAATCATTCGTGTTGGCGATGTTATTGCCTAGAGAGTAATGGCGATTGCATTCTAAAAACGGCAGCTGGTCTGCCGTTTTTTTATCCGTAAATTCTGCTTGTGGAGCTACCAGTGCTGCGTACATTCTTTCTTGGCCTCGCTGTTTTTATGCTCATTTTTTGGAGCAGCAATAATGCTAATGCATTGGATTTACAGGGTAATTGGCTGCAAGGTGGGATTGTTATCGGCAAGGTTCCGTTGGGAACTCAGGTGGAATATAAGGGTAAAACATTGCGTATCTCACCCGATGGCCAGTTTGTAATAGGTTTTGGGCGTGATGAGCCATCAGAGGCTTTGGTGACGGTTATCGATAAGGAGGGCCAGCGACAAACTCATCGATTCGAAGTGAAAGCACGGCAGTATGCTATTCAAAAAGTTACGGGTGTTCCGCAAAAAACGGTGGAGCCAGACCCAGAGCAAGTCGAACGTGCCAGGCGCGAAGCACAAATGGCTGCTGATGCCCGTAAAGGCGATTTGCCGTTGATGTTTTTTGCACAAGAATTCAAGTGGCCTCTCTTAGGGCCGATCACAGGGGTTTATGGCAGTCAGCGTTTTTACAATGGGGTGCCAAATAGCCCGCATTATGGCGTTGATATAGCTCAGCCTGTAGGGACTCTGGTGAGAGCACCGGCCGGTGGCATTGTGACCTTGGTACATCCTGACATGTTTTTCTCTGGGGGGACGTTGATTATTGATCATGGCCATGGACTCTCCTCTACTTTTATTCATCTAAGCAAAGTGTTAGTCAATAAAGGTGACGAGATCGTTCAAGGCCAAGTTATCGCTAAAGTGGGCAAAACTGGCAGGGCAACAGGTCCCCACTTGGATTGGCGAATGAACTGGTTTGAAGAACGTATAGATCCACAATTATTAGTGCCATCCATGGAAACCCTGTTTCCGCCCAAGTCCTAGAGTCATTCAGTACTCAGCAATAGATATTCATAACCGTGACACAAAGGCCCCATTGAAGATGGTTCTGAAGCATTTCCTTTCTTATATTCTAAATTGCTATAAAATCAAAAAAATCATAACCATTTAGAATATTTTGTTCTTTAGGTGGTTTTTTGGCATCTAATGTTATGAAAATGTCACTTGATTACGTTACCATTGCTTTGAGTGAGTAGTTTGGTAACACATGGATGTGAGTTGAATACCCGACTACCAGCGAATTACATGAAGTCATTCGTCAACTTTCAGTGTGAGAAACGTCCACATGAGACTGAATCTTAAAAACCTTTCTTTAATTGGCTTGTCCCTCATCGGGTTATCCTCTGTCTCCACATCAGTTCTAGCAGACTCTTGGGGTCCCTTGGTTGAATTACGTGATAACACAGAGATGTTTCCTAGCGGAAAGCCATCGGGTGGCTGGTGGGTCACACCTATTCATGCAACCTTATTAGCGGATGGTAAGGTTTTGGTGAGTGGATGGGGACGTCGTGATCGCGATAATTGCGGTAACTTTGGCACTCGTAAAACAGGCACCAGCTTTATCTTAGATCCCAACAGTCTCAACAATGGCGGAACACTGAATATTCAGCCTCTGCACGAAGCTCAGCAGTCAGGCACAGCCGATGTTATTTATTGCTCGGGTCATACGCCTATCGCGGATGGCCGTGTACTTTTTAGTGGTGGTGCTCGCTACGAAGATCTGGGTGGTGCGAATCAGCAAGAATTTGGCTTGAATTACGGACGTATATTTTCCCCAAGTACCAATAATTTCACCCGTATTGCTAGCCCTATGACGGGTGGTGTGCCAGGTACAAATGCTACGGCATGGTACCCAACAAATACGCGTTTACCTGATGGTCGTGTCATGGTTGCGGGTGGTTTTTCCCGCTGCTGTGATGGCGCATTTAGCAATCGCAGTTTGCAGTTTTTTGATCCCACCGCGTTAGATCAATTGCAAAATCCATGGAGTTTGCTTGCAAGCCATGATTCAGCTCCACTAGAAATGAATCCCGGTCTGCGCGACTACATTCACAGCTTTGTATTGCCTACACCCGTCACCGTTAATGGCTTAGTCCGTCAAGTCGCCTTTAGAGGTGCGAACGGCAGAATTATTTTTGCAAATACAGATGCAGGTACACCCAGTAATCAACGATTCACCTTGGCACCTACGGGTCAGCGAGCGTTTAATGCAGGTGCTTGGGATGCTACCTCTGCGTTGGTTTCTACTGGCGAGATAATGACCATGGGTGGCACAGAGGATGGTGGCGCAGCCCAACGTATGGATCTGTACAACCCCGTAACCGGTGCAACACGCAGCATAGATACAGGCATTGGTCGCCGTAATCCTAGTAGCGTGTTACTGCCAGACGGCACAGTACTGTTAATCAATGGTGGTAATGACTGGCGTAACTTCGGCGGTGACCGTCGTCGTCCTCAAATTGTGAATGTAGAAACGGGTACTGTGACTAACCTTGATGCGTGGCCGAATGATGGTCTGGAGCGCGGTTATCACAACTTTGCCTTGCTGTTGAAAGATGGTCGCGTACTGATTGGTGGCGGTATTTCGCCTATTGGTGACATCGGTTGTGAACGCCCAGATGTGCGTATTTATAATCCACCTTACTTAACCAATGGCGCTCGTCCAGTAGTCGCCAATGCACCTTCAGTCATCACCATGACTGCTGGGGGGGCTGCAACGCAACTTAATTTCTCTGGCGCAACCTTGAAATCATCAGCACAAGGTGGCGTGGTGTTAATGGCATTAGGCTCGACAACTCACTCTTTTGACCAAAATCAGCGTTATGTGAAGTTGTCCTATACACAATCTGGTAGCACTTTAACCATTAATCCACCTGCAAATACCCAACTTGCGCCACCTGGCGACTACACCATGTTCCTTGTGTCGCAGTCTGGAGTGCCATCCGTTGGTATTACAGTGCGTATTAACAAGCCAGTACAACAGGCTACAAACTGGAAGCGCACGGTTATTTTCATCTTTGGTCAAACTCAATCAGGTCAGGATATGTTCATCCGTGGTGGTCTCGATCATGATCAAGCAAGAAACCTGTTGGGCCTCAACTGCACCGCTGAAAACAAACTTTGTGCTATGCCTATCCGTCACTTGAATTTGAAAAATGCGACCACTGCTCCGTGGAAAGCGAATGATAGTTTCCTTGATTGGTATGGTACTGAACCCGGTCAATCATTGGCTGCGCAGGGTAGCCCGCTGGATTGGACCACCAATATTTGGCCAGCAACTTGGGGCACTAAGCGTACAGTCGATGTCGATGGCTTCGGAGAAACACCTCTGAACACTTATGGTCAGCACTACTGGATGTTGGATGTAGAAATGGATTGTTCGAAGACAGTCAATGGTTGGTTCGAGTTGAAGTCGTTCATCTCTAATGGCCCCGGCTGGGAACCTAATGTCAGTCAGGCGGGAACACCTTATGCGTCTGGAAACCATTTTGCTCAATGCGGTAAGAAAAACGTTTTCTCGCGTGGTTCTAATGCGGTGGAAATTACTAATCTGTAATGCTTAATGTGTGATGATTAGAAAGAAAAATGGCCGGATGAGTTCCGGCCATTTTTTTGCTCAGTCCTAAACCCTAGTAAGCGTGTAGGTTTAGGTTTAAATGAAGTTTGTATTAAACCTTTTTACGGCGCATTGCGCCAAGGCCTAACAGACCCACGCTGAGGAGTAAGAGAGGAGACGGTTCTGAAACACTAGAAACACGGTTGGCTAAATTGAAGGTACCACCACCCGTTGCGCCATTACCGGTAATAACAGGTGACCAATACATGTTGCCATCAGCGACTAAGGTTGTGGATGTTCCTGACCATGAAAGCGTATCGCCAATAAACGCGGGCATCCAACCGGGTAATGTCACACCGTTTGCACCAAATGCAACAGCGTTACCTTGGTGAAATCCGCTGCTGCAGGCACCCGCAACCCCAGTTTCTGAAGAGCCCCATACCCAATTAGAGCAAGTGATAGCTTCAGCATTGGGGAATCCGCCAACGCGATCACCAAATACGATCCAGTCCCATTGTTGTCCGGCGGTCCATGAATTGTCGTGATTATCCAGCACCAAATCAAAGTTGTATTGATAGGTAGAGCCAAGATTAGTGACTTGGTAATTCAGTGTTAAAGGGATTGCCAAACATGCTTGGGTGCTAGCGAATAAAGCTGCAGCAGCAAGAATTTTTGTTGTTTTCATGTGAAGATCCTATGGGTGAATGATAAGTGCGTCACAAAACAAGCAAATATTATTCCTTGCGCCAATAAGGTCTTACTAATTAATAGATTAGGGTAATTGAGTTGTTATTCTAAGCGCCAAAGTGTAAATTAATTCGACACTTTTATTGGGCTGAGTCACTTGTTTATTGAAGTTATTGTCGTTTGAAATTGGTAATTGTCGTCTGAAACTAGTCATTCTCGCCTGAAACTGATAATTGACACGTAGATCATCATCTACCAATGCTTTTTTGCGTCACCTGATGGTAGATGACGGGAATTACCAACAGCGTCAAGATACAGGATGAGACCATTCCTCCAACCATGGGTGCGGCGATTCTACGCATCACTTCATGGCCAGTGCCGTCACCCCATAAAATCGGCAATAAACCAGCAATAATGGCACAAGCTGTCATCATTTTTGGTCTAACACGCTCAACAGCACCTTCGATAATAGCGTTATAAAGTAAGCAATGAGTGAGTGGTTGACCGGATTCCTGATGTCGTTGCCACGCTTGGTTAAGATAAAGCAACATCACCACGCCGGTTTCTGCAGCCACGCCCGCCAGTGCGATAAAACCAATAATCACCGCGACGGATAGGTGGTAATCCAGCAGCCATACCAGCCAGATGCCGCCGACCAAGGCAAAAGGCACCGATAACAGCACAATCAAACTTTCGCTAATACGCCGGAAATTAAGCCACAAGAGCGTAAAAATCAGCGCAAGGGTAATCGGCACCACTATGGATAAACGCTCGTAAGCCCGCTCCATGTGCTCAAACTGGCCGCTCCACACCGAATAATAACCCGCAGGATAAGTGACCTGATCATGCAGGACTTTCTGCGCTTCTTGCACATAACTACCTAAATCCTGTTCGCGCACATCTACAAAAATATACGCTGATAGCAGGCCATTTTCAGTGCGAATGCCGGGGCTGCCAGTGTCGATATAAATGTCTGCAATCTGTGCCAAGGGTATGGTGGCACCCGTGCTAGTCGTTATAAATACTTCTCGCCCCAGTTGTTCAGTGTCGCTGCGCCAAGCTTGCTCGTAGCGCAGTTTTACACCGATCCGCTCGCGTCCTTGAATAACGCGCGTCACTACTTCACCACCCACTGCGGTTGCAAATGCTTCTTGCACCTCCGCTTGGCTTAAGCCGTAGAGCGCTAAACGCTCGGGTTTGGCGTTGATGTTGAGGTAATAACTGCCATTTAAACGCTCAGCGTAGGCACTCGCGGTGGTAGGGATTGACTTGAGTGCAGTTTCAACCTGGCGACTCAGTTTTTCCAATTCGTTCAGATCACTGCCAAAGAGTTTGATGCCCAAGGGTGTGCGAATACCGGTCGCCAACATATCGATCCGTGCTTTGATGGGCATAGTCCAAGAGTTGGCGATTCCTGGCAGTTGTAGCGCTTTATCAAGCTCAGCAATCAGTCGGTCTATATCCATGCCTTTGCGCCATTCGTTTTGCGGTTTGAGTTGAATCACCGTTTCAAACATTTCCATAGGTGCTGGATCAGTCGCGGTATTGGCGCGCCCAGCTTTGCCGTACACAGAAGCAACCTCGGGGAAGCTTTTGATGATCTTGTCTTGATTGTGCAGCAATTGTGTCGCTTGCGTAATGGAAATGCCGGGTTGTGCCGTCGGCATATAAAGCAGCGTTCCTTCATTGAGTGTGGGCATAAATTCGCGCCCCAACTGGCTGTATGGCCACAGGCTCATCATCACTACAAAAACGGCTATGCCAAGACTGGTTTTGGGGTGATGTAATGCGGCATCCAAACAGGGGCGATAGGCCTTAATTAGCCAACGATTCACCGGATTACTGTGTTCGCTGCGAATTTTTCCGCGTATCACCAATAGCATCAGTACGGGAATCAGAGTGATGGACAAGAGGGCTGCTGCTGCCATCGCAAGGCTTTTAGTCATCGCAAGCGGGCTAAACAATTTGCCTTCCTGGCCGGTAAGGGCAAGCACCGGCAAAAAGGAGAGGGTGATAATCAGTAGTGAAAAAAACAGCGCAGGCCCCACCTCGCGACACGCGTTGTAGATGATTTGTTGGCGCGGTGCCTCTGGTGCAGCACGTTCCAGATGTTTGTGGGCGTTTTCGATCATCACAATCGCCGCATCCACCATCGCCCCAATTGCAATCGCAATACCGCCAAGGCTCATGATATTCGCACTCAAGTCCAGCGCCCGCATCACGCCAAAAGCCATCAACACGGCGAGGGGCAGGGTGATAATTGCCACTAGCGCACTGCGCACATGCATTAAAAACAGAAGGCAGACTAAAGCAACTATGAGGCTTTCTTCGATCAGGTTGCGGCTAAGGCTTTTGATGGCATCAAAAATCAGGATGGATCTATCGTAAACCGGTTGTAAACTCACATCGGCAGGTAATCCTCGGGTTAGGTCATGCAGGCTGTGTTTTATAGTGGCGATAACATCCAAAACATTCTCGCCATAACGTGCGACCACAATGCCGCTTACCGCTTCGCCTTCACCATTGAATTCACCGATACCGCGACGTTCATCAACACCCAATTCAACACGCGCCACGTCACCAATCAACAGCGGTACATCTTGGCGGGTTTCAATCACAATCTGGCGGATATCATTAATGGATTGCAGGTAACCCTTGCCGCGCAGCATGTATTCAGTGTCAGCAAGCTCCAGTGAGCCTGCACCTGTATCCTGATTATTACGTGCCAAGGCAGCGCGTACTTGCGCTAGATCCAGATTCAGCGCCCGCAAGCGGAGTGGGTCAACAATCACCTGATATTGCTGAACTACGCCGCCAATCGTCGCGACTTCGGCAACCCCCGTTGCTTTGCCGAGTTGGCCGCGAATAAAGTAATCCTGCAGGCTGCGTTGCTCTGCGAGGTTGAGCTGGTTGGATTGCAATGCATATTGATAAATCCAACCAGTGCTACTGGCATCCGGCCCCAAACGCGGTGTCACTTGACTAGGCAATTTCCCATTGGTTTGTGCCAAGGCTTCAAGTACCCGCGAGCGTGCCCAGTAAAGGTCGGTGCCATCGGCAAAAATGACATATACAAAGGACACGCCGAAGTACGAAAAGCCGCGCACTACCTGCGCTTTAGGCACGGCAAGCATGGCGTTCACCAAGGGATAGCTAACCTGATCCTCCACCACTTGCGGTGCTTGGCCAGGGTATTCGCTGTAGATGATGACTTGTACATCAGCGAGATCGGGCAGTGCATCGAGCGGGGTGCGTAGCAATCCATAAAGCCCAATAAGGCTGGCGATAGCGGCTAACACGATGATCAGTAAAGGCTTTCGTAACGACCAATCAATGACTCTATTCAGCATGAATTAGTGCTCCATATCCTTATGCGAATTGCCATGAGTAGAGTGATCATGATGTGAATGGTCGTGCTGCTCAGCGCTTGTTGGGGAGGTGGTTTCTTTGCTCTTTTGTGATGTTTCAGTGTTTGCCTCAAAATTGGCTAGCGCTGCTTGCAGGCGACTTTCAGAATCAATCAGAAAATTAGCGTTGGTGACAACTTCGTCGCCCTCGCACAACCCTGTTACTTCTATCCAATCCAAATGGCGTTCTCCAACCCTTACCGCATGGGGTTGATAAACGCCTTCGCTCTTAGCCAGTAAAACCCATTGCTTGTGCCCTGAGTCCAGTAAGGCGTTGGGTGGAATCACCAGAGCTTTGCGCTTTTTAGTTTGCAACCACGCTTCTGCCGTTTGACCGGGTTTAAGCTGCCCTTTGCTGTTATCCACACTGGCGCGTAATTTAATGCTGCGATTGTTTTCGTCGATGGCGGGATAAATAAACGCTACTGTGGTTAGGTGAGTCCTATCAGGTGTTGCAATAAAGGTTGCGCGCACCTCATCACCAATGCTGATGTGCGCAAGCTCCTGTTCTGGAAGCTGCATCACCAACCAGAGGTTGCTCAAATCTGCGACTTGATAAAGCGGCTCTCCCGCTAAAAAGCGGCTGCCTTCGACGATATTCTTTTGCATCACGACACCCGCCGCGGGCGAGCGAAAATTCATTTGATGGAAGGGTTCGCCACCTTGCTGCAAGCGTTGCATCTCCTCTTGGGTAATACCTAACTCCTCCATCTGTTCCATGGCGGTACTCATCTCGATATTCGCAGCACGTTTTACATCGTCAGTGGCGGTCGCGGTATCCACCACGCGTTTAACCGCTTGGCGATACTTCAATTCCGCCAAAAACATGCCGGGCACACGCGCTTCAAAGAGTATTTCGCCGCGCGCAACGGGTTGGCCAGTGGTGTTTGCAATGAGCTTGGTGACCGCGCCATTAAAGTTGGTGCTGATAGTCGCAACGCGTGTTTCATCAATTTGTAAATTGCCCAGTGCGCGAATGTCGCGGCCAATGGTTTGCTCTTTAACTCGGTGGGTTTGTACACCTAGCAACTGGATTTTGCGGCTATCAATGCGCACCCAATCGCCATCATCCTCACTGGCAGTTATCGTGTCGTTTTCATACACGGGGATGTAGTCCATCCCCATGGAGTCTTGCTTGGGGGTGGGGGAGGTATCGGGCAACCCCATGGGGTTGCGATAGTAAAGAATTTTTTTTGTGGATGATTCTGTTGCTGTGGTGGCTGTGTTGCCCCCCGTGCTTTTGGTTCCCCAGTAATAACCTAATGCTGCTGAACATAAAATGAGCACCAGTCCTGTAGACCAATAGACAACTTTCATAACAACTCCTGCTGCGATGCGACTGCTGTGCACATCATCACTAAAAAAGAGGGTAAACCTATGCTGTCGCTGAGTATAACATCGTCGTTTTACGCCATGAGTCTATAGTTTTGGGTTCGATAGGTTCTCTATAAGGAAGTGCTTTTGTGCAAATCATCATTAAATTACGCTATGGCTCACTGCATCACTCGTTCAGCTAGAGACAGCCCAATAATGCGCGGTGTAAGATACCGCCCCCAGTTTAGTTACCGGCAGTGTTGTTTTTATGATCGATAAAAAATTGCTCAGCATACTTGTGTGCCCCGTCACTAAGGCGACGTTGCGCTATGTTCCGGAACAACAAGAATTAGTGTGTACCGCAAGCGGTTTGGCTTATCCCATTCGCGATGGTATCCCCGTCATGCTTGAGCAAGAAGCACGCAAAATGACGCTGGAAGAAATTGAAAAACACAGGGCTTAATCGCCAGTGTCTCTTATGACAATCACAATATTTTAAAACAGCTAGTGGACTATTTATGAAGAGCGCAGAAATTCGCGACGCCTATTTAAAATTCTTTGCAAGCAAAGGCCACACGATCGTGCCCAGCAGTTCGTTGGTTCCGGGCAATGACCCCACCTTGCTATTCACCAATGCCGGCATGGTGCAATTTAAGGATGTTTTTTTAGGTGGCGATAAGCGCAGTTACAACCGTGCCACCAGTTCACAGCGCTGTGTGCGCGCTGGTGGTAAACACAACGATTTGGAAAATGTGGGCTACACCGCACGCCACCACACGTTTTTTGAAATGCTCGGCAACTTTAGTTTTGGTGATTATTTCAAACGCGATGCGATTCTCTATGCGTGGGAATTTTTAACTTCAAAAGACTGGCTCAACATTCCCGCTGAAAAACTTTCCGTTACCGTCTACGCCTCAGACGATGAAGCCTACGATATTTGGCATAAAGAAGTCGGTATTCCTGCCGAGCGATTGATTCGCATTGGCGATAACAAAGGCGCACCTTACGCATCGGATAACTTCTGGGCGATGGGCGATACCGGCCCCTGTGGTCCTTGCACCGAAATTTTCTACGATCACGGCGCCGATATCTGGGGTGGCCCACCCGGTTCACCAGAAGAAGATGGCGACCGTTTTATCGAAATCTGGAATAACGTGTTCATGCAGTTTAACCGCACGCCAGACGGTGTTTTGCATCCATTGCCTGCACCTTCTGTTGATACGGGTATGGGGCTTGAGCGTATCTCTGCGGTGATGCAGAAAGTTCACTCCAATTATGAAATCGATTTATTCCAACATTTATTAAAAGCGGCTGCAGAAATCACCGGCACCAGCGATTTGGAAAACAAATCACTACGCGTAATCGCTGATCACATTCGTTCCTGTTCGTTCTTAATTAGCGATGGCGTGGTGCCTTCTAATGAAGGTCGCGGTTATGTATTGCGCCGTATCATTCGCCGCGCGATTCGCCACGGTAATCAGCTTGGCCAAAAACAACCTTTCTTTCATAAATTGGTAAAAGCTTTGGCAGAAGTGATGGGTGATGCTTATCCGGAACTCATCAAAAACCAAGCGCAAATTGAACGTGTGTTATTGCAAGAAGAAGAACAGTTTGAGAAAACGCTCGATAAAGGTATCGCCGTTTTAGAGAATGCCTTAAGCAATCTAAAAGGCACAGAAATCCCCGGCAAAATCGTGTTCACTCTCTACGACACCTACGGTTTCCCGCAAGATTTAACCAACGATATCGCCCGCGAAAAAGGTTTAACCATTGATCTCGCGGGTTACGAAGCGGCGATGGCAGAACAGCGCGCCCGCGCCCGTGCTGCAGGTGCTTTTAAAGTGGATTACACCGCAGCGGGTGTGGATTTACCGGCGTCTGAATTTTTGGGTTATTCGTCTTTAGCAGAGCAGGGCAAAGTTGTCGCTTTGTTAAAAGATGGCGCCAAGGTTGAACGTTTAATCGCCGGTGATGATGGTGTCGTGGTGTTGGATCGCACACCTTTCTACGCCGAATCCGGTGGCCAAGCAGGTGATTGCGGTTGTTTGGCATTAGGTGCAAATCGCGCAGAAGTCCGTGATTGCCAAAAACAAGGTTCAAGTCATTTACACCTTGTGCATGTACTTGAAGGTGCAATTTCTCTTGGTGATAGCCTCTCTGCAAAAGTGGATGCCAATGTGCGCCAAGCAACCGCGTTGAATCACTCAGCAACCCACTTGTTGCACGCTGCTTTGCGCAAAGTTTTGGGTGAGCATGTCACGCAGAAAGGTTCTTTGGTGGACTCAGAACGTTTGCGTTTTGACTTCTCCCATTTTGAGGCCGTTTCTGCCGAGCAATTAAAAACGATTGAGAATTTGGTCAACGATAAAATTCGCGCCAACTCGGCGGTTGCCACGGATTTGTGCGATATGGAAGCCGCTAAAGCAAAAGGCGCTATGGCGCTCTTTGGTGAAAAATACGGTGATACTGTGCGCGTATTAACCATGGGTGATGGTTTCTCCGTCGAACTTTGTGGCGGGACTCACGTTAATCGCACCGGCGACATTGGTTTAATGCGCATCGTCACTGAATCAGGTGTGGCGGCTGGCGTTCGTCGCGTAGAAGCGGTTACTGGTGCTAAGGCACTCGCACTGTTTGATCAGGTTGAATCCTTGGTGGATGCAACCACGCGCGCGCTCAAAGCATCGCGCGACAATTTGAATGAAAAGTTGGAAGTACTGATCGCTCAGCATCGCAAATTCGAAAAAGAAATTGCCAATTTAAAAACCAAATTAGCAACAGCGGGCAATGGTGATGTATTAAGCCAAGCACAAGATGTGGGCGGCATTAAATTGTTGGTCTTGAATCTTGAGGGTGCAGACGCCAAATCACTGCGTGATACGGCGGATCAGTTTAAAAATAAACTTGGTTCGGCGGTTGTGCTTTTGGCAACCGTGGAGGACGACAAGGTTGCGTTGGTGGCGAGTGTGACGCAAGACATCACCGGCAAAGTAAAAGCGGGCGATTTAATGCGACATGTTGCTGAACAATTAGGTGGCAAGGGTGGTGGTCGCCCTGATATGGCGCAGGGCGGCGGTACCAATGTTGCCGGTTTGGATGCTGCTTTAGCATCCGTATTGCCTTGGGTTAAAGCGCAAGTAGGTTAAACCGTGTACAGAAACATGAAGCAAGTGTGATTAATCCACTTTTTATCACCCACTTGGGTTAACTTTTGTTGCAAACTGGTGTTTAATTGGCGCCATTTTGTGATCTAGTTAAAAATTGTTATTACTTTTTATACTTAATAAAAGGATAGGCTGGGAATGAGCTTATTGGTTCAGAAATACGGCGGTACCTCTGTTGGTAGCGTTGAACGAATTGAAGCAGTTGCCGACAAAGTTGCCGCTTTCCGTGCGCAAGGCCACGATATGGTCGTGGTTCTTTCTGCCATGAGTGGAGAAACTAATCGCCTGATTGCATTAGCACAACAAATTCAAAACACTCCTGATCCTCGTGAATTGGATGTGTTGGTTTCTACGGGTGAACAAGTCACTATCGCGCTTTTGTGTATGGCGCTGAAAAAACGTGGCGTAGATGCTCGCTCGTACACCGGCGGACAAGTTCGCATTCTGACTGACAGTGCCTTTACCAAAGCGCGCATCCAAGCCATTGATGAAGCGAATATGCGTGAAGATCTCAAAGCGGGTCGTGTTGTCGTCGTTGCTGGCTTTCAGGGAGTTGATGAGCAAGGCAACATCACTACGCTTGGTCGTGGCGGTTCAGATACCACCGGCGTTGCTCTAGCGGCCGCATTGAAGGCAGATGAATGTCAAATCTATACCGATGTTGATGGTGTTTATACAACCGATCCTCGAGTTGTAGAGCGCGCACGTCGTCTCGAAAAAATTACCTTTGAAGAAATGTTGGAAATGGCTAGTCAGGGTTCCAAAGTACTGCAAATTCGCTCGGTGGAATTTGCTGGGAAGTACAAGGTACCACTGCGTGTGTTGCACAGTTTCAAAGAAGGCCCTGGAACTTTGATTACCCTCGACGAGGAAGACTCAACTATGGAACAACCTATTGTTTCCGGTATTGCATTTAACCGTGATGAAGCCAAAGTAACTGTTGCTGGCGTACCTGATGTACCTGGCGTTGCTTCAAAAATTCTTGCGCCAATTGGTGCTGCAAACATTGAAATTGACGTAATCGTGCAAAACGTAAGTGCTGATGGTACAACAGATTTGACGTTTACCGTCCATAAAAATGATATGACTAAAGCTGTTGCTGTACTTGAAAGTGTCGCCAAAGAAATTGGTGCCCGTGAAGTGCGTAGCGATGATAAGGTTGCAAAAGTTTCTATCGTGGGTGTTGGTATGCGTTCGCATGCGGGTGTAGCTTCACGCATGTTCACTGCATTAGCGGATGATCGTATCAACATTCAGATGATCACCACGTCTGAAATCAAAATTTCGGTGATCATTGATGAACGTTACTTAGAGCTGGCTGTGCGCTCGTTGCACACCGCTTTTGGTTTGGATGCCGAACCGTCAGAAGGCAGAGTGAGGGGCTAGGCCTTCTACAATTTACGGTTTAGTTATGGCGCATTACTGTTCATTGAAAAATGAATAGAAAAATGTAGGCAGGTTTCTTCCCTTTTGTGAAAAGTAGACAATACTTAAACTCTGATATTTATATCAGGGTCACAATAAGGGGTTAATGGGGAGGCAGTGGCGGCAAGGGGTGCCTAAGCTGTGCTCTTACAGGATGAGTGAAGGAGATTAATGATGTTAATTTTGACTCGCCGTATTGGCGAAACACTGATGGTTGGTGATGAAGTGACTGTTACTGTTTTAGGCGTTAAAGGCAACCAAGTTCGCATTGGTGTCAACGCACCTAAAGATATTGCTGTACATCGCGAAGAGATTTATCAGCGAATTCAACGTGAAAAGCAAAATCAAGCTGAGCAAGACAGTTAATTATTTAACGGTAATGCTGTAGCGTTTTTCATCTTGATGCGCGGCGGTTTGAGCTTATCAACCGCCGCGTTTGCTTTTATGCGTAATAAATTCCGTTTATCTGTATTTCTCTCTCTATGAAGTAGTCGATAATCTTCTTGGTGATTCGCCTATTTAAAATGTAATCGCTGCGGTTTTATGAGCATTAATTATTTATCCGTTTAAAAATTATCCTTCCACTGAATAATCATTGATTTTATTCCGTAATTTTCTATTCAAGACTTTGATTTTTAAATAAGTATGATATTATGCCGCTCCTACTGAGGTGGTGCGATTAAGTACTTTTTATCAATTACCTTGTAGTTACGGTGAGGTGGCCGAGTGGCCGAAGGCGCTCCCCTGCTAAGGGAGTATACCCTTTAAACGGTATCGAGGGTTCGACTCCCTCCCTCACCGCCATTCGAATTGAATTAAAAAAGGCTCAATCTTGCGATTGAGCCTTTTTTATTTTTTAAATGATTTTAAATTGGTCAGTCGCGCACAAGGTTTGTGTCTGCTGAACATTTTTACTAACAAAAAGGCCGATGCAAATACATCGGCCTTTTTGTTAGTGGCAAGCAATTCAATAATAGTTTAGAGCGCGCTAATTTTTTGAATTTGCTCGCGCAGTTTTTCCAGCGCGATTTTATTTTCCGCAACAATACCGCGTTCTTTCTCAACAACCTCTGCAGGTGCTTTATCAACAAACGCTGGGTTGTTTAGTTTTACTTCTAGCTTAGTAATATTTTGCTCGATCTTATTGGCTTCCTTGTTGAGACGAGCTAATTCTGCTTCTTTATCGATAATACCTGCCATCGGCACTAAAATTTCCATTTGACCAACGAGTGCTGTTGCTGACATAGGCGCATCATCAGTTGCATGGAGCCAAGTTACACTTTCTAATGATGCGAGCTTTTTCAGGAACTGCTGATTGTGTTGTAAGCGTTGCTGATCGTCACTGGTGCCGTTTTTAAAAAGCACAGGTAAATCTTTCGCGGGTGATATATTCATTTCGCCGCGAATATTACGCACACCTAAAATAACCGCTTGCAACCATTCAACATCTTTTAATGCTTGCTGATCAATTTTGCTTTCATCGGCCTCCGGATAGCGGGTAAGCATAATGGTATCGCCTGTTGCACCGCTAAGTGGTTTGATGATTTGCCAAATTTCTTCGGTAATAAATGGCATAAGTGGATGCACTAAGCGCAAGATGGTTTCCAATACACGCACTAAGGTACGGCGAGTACCTTTCTTTTGTGCATCGGTTGCTTCTGCATTAAATAATACGGCTTTGGTGGCTTCCAAATACCAGCTGCAATATTCATCCCATACGAATGAGTAAATTGCTTGTGAGGCTAAATCGAGGCGATAACCATCAAGATTTTCTGCGACCGCTTTTTCAGCTAATTGAAGTTTACTGATAATCCAACGATCACCTAATGATAATTCATAATCAGTTGAACCATTCTGACCACAATCCTGATGTTCACATTGCATTAATGTGTAGCGCATCGCATTCCATATTTTGTTACAGAAATTGCGATAGCCTTCAACGCGACCCATATCGAACTTAATATCACGACCGGTGGATGCAAGAGAGCAGAAGGTGAAACGCAACGCATCTGTACCGTAAGGCTGAATACCTTCTGGAAATTCTTTGCGAGTTTGCTTTTCGATTTTGGGTGCATCTTTTGGCTGCATTAAACCTGTTATGCGTTTTTGCACGAGGGTTTCCAAATCAATACCGTCGATAATATCGAGTGGGTCTAATACGTTACCTTTAGATTTCGACATTTTTTGGCCTTGGCTATCGCGCACCAAGCCATGCACATAAACGGTTTTGAACGGAATCTGCGGCGTGCCATCGTCATGCTTAACCAAATGCATGGTGAGCATAATCATGCGTGCAACCCAGAAGAAAATAATATCGAAACCGGTGACTAACAAATCTGTTGGGTGGAATTTTTTCAAAAATTCCGTTTGCTCTGGCCAACCAAGAGTTGAGAAAGTCCATAGGCCGGAGCTGAACCAAGTATCCAATACGTCTTCATCTTGATTCAGTGCCAGATCAGCACCGAGATTATATTTACTGCGCACTTCTGCTTCATTGCGACCCACGTAAACCTTACCACTAGCGTCATACCATGCAGGAATGCGATGCCCCCACCAGAGTTGACGGCTAATGCACCAATCCTGAATGTCGCGCATCCACGAAAAGTACATGTTCTCATATTGTTTTGGCACAAATTGAATGCGGCCATCTTCAACAGCAGCGATAGCCGGTTCTGCCAAAGGCTTGGTGCTCACATACCATTGATCGGTTAACCAAGGTTCGATCACAACACCGGAACGATCACCACGCGGAACTTTTAACGCATGGTCGTCAATTTTTTCCAACAACTGAGCTGCTTCAAATGCAGCAACAATGTGTTTGCGCGCTTCGTAGCGGTCGAGCCCGGCAAATTGAGGGGGCAGGGTGCCATCGAGCTGTGTATTAACACTGCCATCCAAATTGAAGATTTGTGCACTCGCGAGTACGGCTGCATTTTTATCGAGCACATTAATTAGCGGCAGATTGTGGCGCTTGCCAACTTCATAATCGTTGAAGTCGTGAGCGGGTGTAATTTTTACGCAGCCTGTGCCGAATTCACGATCTACATAATCGTCAGCAATGATTGGAATCAAGCGATTGACTAAGGGCAGCAAAACGAATTTGCCGATTAATGATTTGTAGCGTTCATCTTCAGGGTGGACCGCCACGGCACTATCGCCGAGCATGGTTTCTGGGCGAGTAGTGGCAACGACTAAATAGTCTTTACCTTCGGCAGTGGTGGCGCCGTTGGCTAGTGGATAGCGGAGATTCCACAGATGACCTTTCTCGTCGTGGTTCTCTACTTCCAAATCAGAAATGGCGGTATGAAGTTTTGGATCCCAATTCACTAAACGTTTGCCGCGATAAATAAGTCCGTCATCAAACAAACGAACAAACGCTTCTTGTACGGCGGTGGATAAACCATCATCCATGGTAAAACGCTCGCGCGTCCAATCTACCGATGAGCCTAAGCGACGAATCTGGCGAGTAATAGTGCCGCCTGATTGCTCTTTCCACTCCCACACTTTTTCAAGAAATTTTTCACGGCCTAAATCATGGCGACTAACGCCTTGGGCTGCTAATTGGCGCTCAACCACCATTTGTGTGGCGATGCCGGCGTGATCGGTACCTACTTGCCATAGCGTGTCGTCGCCTTTCATGCGGCGATAGCGAATTAACGCATCCATCACCGCATTGTTAAAACCGTGACCCATATGCAAACTGCCGGTCACATTAGGCGGTGGAATCATAATGCAGTAGGGATTGCCGTTACCGACGGGTTTGAAATAACCCTTTTCTTCCCAAGTTTGATACCACTGGCGTTCGATTTCGTTAGGCTGATAGGTTTTTTCCATGGAGCTGCGTGACCTTAATGGCTGTTGCTAATGGGCGATATTAAAAAATGAATAAAGCCGGAATTATACAGGTTGGGGTGATGATGGCCATACTGTGATGATGGCTAAAGCGAAGACCGCTTATCTTGAGTCTATTGTGTAAAATGCGGGCATGAATAATCCCCGTATTCGTGGCGTTCAAAGGGGATTGATTGAGTAGTGAGTTACTAGCTTTAAGGCAAGGTGAAAAATTGGATAATGAAAAAAACACTATAACGAACGACTTTCCTATTGATGCAGTGATTACATGGGTAGATGGTTCAGATCCGCAACATGCTGAGAAATTGAATGCCTATTTGGCTTCGCTACAGGGTGAGCGCCCCAAAGCTGCCAGTAAGGCTCGCTTTCATGATGCGGGCGAGATTGACTATTGCGTCACCTCATTGCTCAAGTTTGCGCCTTGGTTGCGAACTATTTTTATTGTGACGGACGCTCAGACGCCAGAACTCATGAAAACAATCAAAGGAAGTATGTACGAAGAGCGTATTCAGATTGTTGACCATAAAGTAATCTTTGCGGAGTTTAACGATTGTTTGCCCACTTTCAATAGCATGGCGATCACATCCTTGTTATGGAAAATCCCTGGTATCGCAGAGCGCTTTATTTATTTTAATGATGATTTTATGTTGTTGCGCCCCGTCATGCCGGAAGATTTTTTTACAAATAACGGTGTTGTTTTGCGCGGAAAGTGGCAGAGACAGCCTGAGTCATCCTATTGGCATAGGGCATTATTAACTCTTAAATCTGTTGTCAGATCACCTAAGAAAAAAGAGAAAATTAGTTATTGGGGTTTGCAGCAACGCTGCGCTTCCCTCTTAGGTTTTGATCAATATTATTTCCGTTTGCCGCATATACCTCATCCTTGGCGACGCTCTACTTGGGAATTGATGTCAAAACAACAAAATTCTGCGATCTTAAAAAATATCAGTGGTCGCTTGCGCAGTAGTGAGCAATTTGTACCGGAGAGTTTGTCTGCGCATTTTGAGTTTAAACAACAGTGTGCGGTGGTGAATAACCTACTCACTAACTTACAGTTGAAACCGGCAGAGCAATCTTATTTTCGAATTGTTTTTAAATTAGCAATGGCCAGTAAAAATAATCGTATTACTTTTGGTTGTATTCAAAGTATTGAAATGGCGTCAATAAAAAAACAACAACTAATTTTTTCATGGATAGATAAGCGAATCGGAACCTTGAGTGATTTATGTCGAAAATAATGTCTGATTGTTCTCTGAAAGGTTTAATGATGCTTTAGGAAATACGTGGGTGCTCCAGTCAGTTGGGTATCGGTGATGATATTTCCATAGCGATCATATATAAGATCGTAATCGAGTGGGGTTGACAGTGAGCATGGTGATCTTGTGCTCCATGCCATGATAATTTTCTGGTTATCTTTTTGAAATTCCAGTAAGTAAATATGCTCAGTGCTTTCGCATTTTTGAATAAATTTGGAATCGCCCAATAAATATAGAAAGAATGCCAGCGCGGTAAACGCTGGTCGTTTGCGAAAGTGATCCTTGTCATCGACTAGACCATAGCCGTGTGCGGATAAACGCCACCAATAGACTTGTTCCACATGACCTGAACAAAGCGTTAAGGCTAAATAACGCAACATATAATTAGCATAATCGCTTTCTGTTTCACCAATCGGATGGTGTCTCCAGCTCGGACGTAAATAGGGGCACATAATGGGTGACCATATGTCGCCATCTTTCAGTGGCCAGTTAACTTCCGAGATAATCACTTTGTCGTCACATTGTGGATGTGCGCGTGCAACTGCCTTTAATAGCGCACTTTTTTCTACGGTTGAAAATCCACCTTGCTTATTTTCTGGTGCACCGCGTCTATCTACATACAATAAATGCGATAGTCCGGCAAAAGGGGATTGCCCATCTAGTGCACTGAGTGCATTAATAACCGCGTGATATTCAAAATCAATTGCCGCAGGGCCGATTAATTTAATGGCAGGGTATTGTTGCTGTAATGCAAAGGCTGGGCGCATTAATTCTGCGAACTCTTCGCTGTTCCAAATCCCCCATTTAACACGATTGAGCGCGTGAGTAATTTCAAATTGTTGGGCTTTATCGGCGAGTGTGCTCATTACGGTTGCTAAAAAATCCTGCCAACGCTGTGGGTTTAGAATGGCTTGACGATCATGTAGCAAAGCTACGGTAAAAGGTATGCTTTGTGCGTAAAGGCGCTGCGCAAGATCCAGCCCTAAGTGCCAATCTTCCAGTGTTTCGTGGTGACAAAAGCGCAGTAAAACAGGTGGGTTACCCAGCTGCGCAAGTAGCTGTAATTCCTGCGCTATATAATCAGATTTTGGATGCAAGGCTACGCCTATGCGATGGCGCATATTGCGTGGCTCGCTGAAACTCTGCTGCATCAGTTGTCGGTATTCACGATAGATACGCGGCGCTAAACGCAAAGTGCGTATTGCTTGCAACAAGGAGTGTTTTATATTTCGCTGCTTATTTTTTTCTTGTTTGCCAAGACTGATCATGGGTTGTGCAGATTTTTCATCCCACAGCCAAATATCCTGCGCCGGTGGATAAGTAGGATGTGAAGGCTTTTTATGCCGATTTTTTAAATGGCGAAGTGGATGGCGGTATTTTCGTGATTTGCGATGCCTTTCAAATTGCGCTCTAAACTGCAGATCGTATTTCTCAAATTCTTTGGGTATTTGCTGATGGTTGAAATAAATCCATTTAAAAATGCGCAAATAATCACCGGGCAGCATGATGCGTGAAAGGTCTAAGGCGCGTTCTTTATGGGTGAGTGGTTGAGTGGAAATTTTGTAGCGATTTAAATCAATAATGCAGGGGGATTGCCATTGTCCCGCATCATTTTTTGGCAATAAAATATTTTGATTGCCTAAATCACCATGAATGAAACCCGCATCATGCATGGCTCTTAATGCCGGTGCAACATGGTGTAGCAAGGCGATTAAGGGTTCGTTATTTCGTTCATGCCGATAGATATGTGCTAAAGCATCTCTAAAACAAATGGCAGGCTGATAGGCGCACAGATAATAGCTTTCAATTAAGCGATTACCTTCCCATCTATCTAACCAAGCAATTGGCATGGGAGTGGAAATGCCATTTTCCTGTAAATAAACGGCGGCATCAAAAGATCTTTCTGCTTTAGATTTATGGCGGCGATCATACCAATCTTTAAACAAGCTTTGACGTTTAAAGACTTTGATGGTGATCCACAATTCACCATCATCTGTATTGAGCGGAAGTTTTACTACGTAATCTGGGCCATTAGAAATACGCTCTGCTTGATGGTGGCGTAATTGTGTTTGTGGTGACACTAGTTGTGTGCGCACGAGTTCGGTATCAAACTCTTGATGAATCTTACCTTGGAAATTACCAATCTGTACCGCATTTTTTGTGGATGTATCCAACATGACCTCGATAAAACTTACGCGTTGATATTGCTTGAAGAGTCTGCTGTGGCTTTAGAGGGTTTTTCCCGCAAGCTGGTAATGATTTACCACTGCTAACCATTGATCGTAATTGCCTGTCCCTCTAACGTTGGTCTTTTTTAAGGACTCTTTCTGTGAGCCGATAATAGGGATGGGTTTCTGATCCGGATTGCTGGAACGTCGTGTTGCGGTACCTGCTAAATAACTCATGGCTTTGAACCATAGATCATCTGCTCTAGGCGTTAATCGTAAAAACAATTCGCGATTTTGTACATCTGTGTGCAAACAATGAGGTGGGTATAGCACCCCGCCGTAACCGATGGGCATAAGCCATGGTTCGCTCACATTGCTTCGTGATTCTGTTTTCCATTCATCATAGTGAGCAAGTTGACCCTCTGCGTCGAATTTTATTAATCGACATTCGTGCGCGATGATATCTTTTGGATACTGAAGATGATCCTTGTAAAGCCTGTGCAGCCAACTGCCGTTATACATTAAATCATCATCACAGGTGACAATAACATGCTCAGGGTATTCTTCTAAACTAAAAATCAATTTCCGGTGAGGGCAGGTTAGTTCTTTGAAGCGAATTTCAAATAGTGGACTTTCGAGTGATGTTAAACTTTTTGGCAAAGAACCTTTCAGCTCTTCATTGAGCCATAAAATAATTTTTTCGGGTAAATGTGACTGCGCTAATAGACTGCGTATTGTCAGGTGAATAATTTCAAGGCGTGCAGGAATAGAGGTGAGCGAAATAATAATGGGTAGACGAGAATGGGTTTTATGTATCAAGCCATCAACGTTTAGACGATTTAACTGATGTGCAGTCCACCATGAACGCGGAAGCTCTTTGAGTTTCATAGTCGAGGCCTTATTCAGTGAGTGCTGATGGGATTGTCGGATTTAACAATCCCTTTTTTTACCCAATAGCGTCCAGTACGTTTTACTTCTTCGCGAATAGCATAATTTTTTTTCCAGGTTTCGGGATTGTCGTAGGCGCGAGGATGATCCAAGTGCAGGCAATTTACGCTGTAGCGTACTTGTTTGCCTTTAATCCCATAATTCATGAGACGCTCGCCCAGTTCGCGATCCAAACCGCCATACTGCATATCTTCATTAAATCCATTACAGGCGACAATAGCGTCGCGCCATGTGGAGCTGTTCATGCCATTCCATGTGGCTTTTGTGGGTGTTAACGCATTTAAAATCGCTTTGATCATTTTATTCTTAATAAGCTTCCACAGTTTGTGGTTTGCTGGCTGCCCCTTTTTTGTTAGCCATGATCTGTCAAAAAGAACTCCTTGGGCAATATCGGTTTCGGTGATGGCTTCTGATACGGGTGTCGTGAGTTTGATATAACCGCCAGATAGAAAATATCCTGGTGTTGCGAGCGAACGATGAATGCGAATAAAGTCTGATTCGGGTATGCAATCGCCATCGGTAAAAATTAAATAATCGCAATCACTTTGTGCGATGGCTTTGTTCAGTATCTGGCATTTTTGAAAGCCATTGTCGGGATGCCAAATGTGTTGGATATGCAATTTGCCGCGCGCTTGAAATTGTTCGATGACATTCCGAGTTTCTTGACCTGAGCCATCGTCAGCAATAATGACGGTAAACGCTTTTTCACTTTGTGATTCATAGCCGAACAATACTTTTTCCAACCATTTTGGTTGATTGTAGGTGGTAATTACTACGCCCATTTTTTGCGGTGTCATAAGGCTCTGCTCTACTGGTTGTTTCACGCGTTAATGCGGCTTTAAAAAGCGGGATATTTTTTCTAGATTATCTTGCAAGACTTTAGCGGGCAGCTCTGTATCGTCAAGCTGATTGTAGTGTTGATCCATGCTCGTGATGTTGCCAATAGGGTCTATGATGTAGAGATTTTTTTGATGGAAAATGGCTCGATCAGTCCAATTTTCCATCAGGATGCTGCGCTCATTGTTTAAAGATGCAAAAAGGTGCATGCCTGTAGAGTAATCAGCAATAGGTGTTGTGCAACCAAAAGCACTACTTAATAAAGTAGGTAGAACATCCTCATGAGAGCTTAGGTCAGTCACTGATTGTGGTGCCCTATCTGGCCATAAAATCAGTAACGGAACTTTGGTTTGCCACACGCTGAAATTACTGTTGTGACCCCAATAATTCTTTTTGTTTTCGTTAAATTCTTGGCCATGGTCACTGGTGATGATGACAACCGTATTTTGAAGTAAGTGTTTTGTGCGTAGCTTGTCAATAATTTGAATCATTAAGCTATCCACATAATGTGTGGTTGCCTTGTAGCGATTAAAGAAGGCGGTTCCGTCATAATCTTTATGTAATTCCATGTAATTAACGTGATCCAGCATTGGCTGAAACGGGCTGTTGTAGTTCTTGGGTAGCGAAAAAGCATGAGGCGCATCGTAAAATAAAAAACCGAAAAAAGGTTTCTCAGGGGGTAGATTATCCAAATCCTTAAGAAAGCGCTGGGTGATTTCTAAATCATTCTCGGCACTGGATTTTGTTGAGCCTTTATTCAATTTGTCTCGCAAATTGGAAAAAATGGTGCGATCAAACTCGGGGAACGTGAGTTTACTGCTGCCATAAATAAAATGGTCATAATGATATTGCAGGGTTTGATCAAACAGGGGGCTGCCTCGCTCTTCTTTTAACATGGCATTCCAGTAGTTACCGGGTATGCCGTACATTAATCCGAACATTCCGTAACGGGTGGAATTACTTGTGCTGTAATGATTTTGAAAGCTAATCGCTTCGGATTGTAATTGGTAAAGATTCGGCGTGACTTCCGGTGACAGTAAATCGGCACGCATAGAATCAACAACTAACATCACAATATTCAGGGGTTTTTCGATCGAACATTGTAAGGCTGTGCGTGGGTAATTCAGGCCAGCAGCGCCCTTAGCGAAAGCATTTTTTTGAGTTTTTATTACATCAAAACCCAGCTTTTCTAATGCTGAGCGCATGGTGGTTGTTTGCATCCACGGAATGTAACGATTTTGTGAAATAACCTTATGCCATCCTAACGCATCCGCAAAACCATTGATGAGTTGCAATCCAACAATCGCGACCAACATTAAACCTATATTGCGCCCACTTTTTAAGGATGTTGAGGCCGCTATTTTTTGCGCAATCATTAACACAATCCATTGCACTATAAATACACCGACTACTAGCCCAGCAATGCTGCCCCACATTACCCAAGAAAAGGCGAGATTTTCCAATAATGCGCCACCTAATAATAAATTTACCACCATGCCATTCAGATGGAAGTGGTAGAGTCCATAGACTTTTAAATTGGTGATAACAATTAATTGTGCGGTACCGAAAACAAATATGCAGAGGCGATTGCGCCATGCGGGAGAGCGGCAGGGCAAATATAAGATTTTAATAAGCAGGCTCAATAGCACAGAGAGCATCAGAAAATGCACGGTCATGGCAGTCACTAAATAGACCGCAGAGACCCATTCGGTTGGTACGTTGATTTGCGAGAGGTTGATGCCTGACATTAGCAGGCTATTGAGGATCGCAAATACAAACAGCCACCCTTGAGGTTGCTTGACAGTAGGCTTATCTAAGTAAAGAGTTGATCTCATAATAATGGCGTGATGCTTTATACAGATAGAGTGGATAATTTTTGATGGAGTGCTTGCCAGACTTGTTGCGCGTTAATACTACTCATGCAAGGGGGCGTGCTCAGACTGTTTTCAGGCAGTAGTTTGCAGTGACGCTTATGGCACGGCATACACTCAAGTGGCTCCGTGATTTGCAAGTTATGGGTATGGGGACCGATAAGCCCCACTTTTGACGGCGATGTAGCACCATACAAAGCAATCGTGGGTGTCTCCAGCGCGCCTGCTAAATGCGAAAAGCCTGTATCCAAACCAATCACCCCTTTCGCGGCGACGAGCTTTTCGGCAATGGTTGTAATCGATAATCGTTCGGTAGGGCGCGTTGCTTGTGGGCACACTTGAATAATCGCATCAGCAATCGCTTGTTCATCAGCGCTGCCCCAGATGATCTCCACATCAAAACCTGCATTGAGGGCAATTTTAGTCAACGCTTGCCATTCACTAGTTGACCACAGTTTTGTGACCCAGCTGGTTCCAATAATAAAAACCAGTTTGTTCTGCTGTTTGATGATGTTAGAAAAATTTTGATTGATACCAAAATTCAATGTGGGTGATGGCGTGTAGTTAAAAATGTTGCCTAATAATTGCCGTGTGCGTTCTACCGCATGTTGGTTTTTATCGACAGAAAAGCCATATTTGTAAAACCATTGCGTAATAGCTTCTCGTACTGAGTTTTTATCGTACCCATAAATCCCTTTTCCTTTGGCACATTTTGCAATCACAGCGCTTTTTAGTAGGCCTTGTGCATCGATCACATAGTCATAGTTTTCAGTGCGTAATGCGGTGCGCCAGTTTTTGAATTCTTGCCAATGATTTTTAGTGCGTTGTTTGACCCAGCGACGCAAATGGATAGGAATTACTTTTCGGATTCCGGGGTGCCATGCCGCTATCTCTTTGAAACTATCTTCAATCACCCAATCAATCTGGGCATCGGGGTGATGCTGTTTAAGCTCAGTAATCGCTGGGAAAGTATGAAAAATATCGCCCATGGAGGACATTTTGACAATCAGTATGCGCATGGGCGAGTTCTTCATTTATTAATCACAGTGGCAGCGATTTATTGATAATCTTTGTAAGATTTTTCTTCGATTAATTCAGAGCCGAATGCAAGGTTGATGTCTTTTTTCACGGTGGCGCGTTTGTCATTGGTGACATAAACCGCGCGGGCGAGCTGGATAAATTTATCGCTAAAATCTTTTACGTATTCGCAATCGCGAATGTCGTCTTCAATAATCCACAATTCTTGGTTAATGTCTTTTAGTGCTTGTTTGAGCGGAGCCAGTTTGGCAACACCAGCGGCATCTAACAGGCTAGCAACCTTGTCATTAAGTACATTCAATTCGTGAGTCACGTTTTTGAGTTTTCCCGCGTCACTGATGTTAACTGCTTTGATTTCAAGAATGGTGATTTTGTCGATAAGTTCGCCAAGGGAAATTGGGGCTTCGATTAGCATGAGTTGGATTCTCTAGAGGTATTTTTGTGGCGGGGATTCTAACAGACTTGTTTTGGTGCGACGAGCCTTAACCCCACCTAGGCCTCCTTCTCACGAGGGGCTAGGTGGCGGTTTTGTAGTGATACGCGTAATAAACCACGGGGATAACCACTAGTGTGAGTACGGTGGATACTAATAGGCCGAAAATCAACGAAACGGCGAGGCCGCCAAAAATCGGGTCATCCACAATAAAAAAGCCACCCATCATGGCTGCCAGTGCGGTCATGCCAATCGGCAGGGCGCGTACAGCGGCGGCGCTGATGGTAGCATCTTCTAGAGATTTGCCGCTGCGCACTTCCTGTTGGATAAAGTCCACCAGCAAAATGGAGTTGCGCACGATAATCCCCGCCAACGCAATCATGCCGATCATACTGGGTGCGGTGAATTGTTGGCCGAGCAGGGCGTGGCCAGGCATTATGCCGATAATCGTCAGCGGAATCGGCGCCATGATGATCAGCGGCACTGAGTAACTTTTGAACATGCCCACCACCAGCAAATAAATCATGATCAGGCCGACAGAGTAGGCGATGCCCATATCGCGAAAAGTATCCAGCGTCACCTGCAGCTCGCCGTCCCATTTCAGGCTCCAATTGACCGGATTGTCTGGCTGTGAATTTAAAAATTGGTCGATAACTTGTCCATCTACTGGTGTTTCTTCGATGCGTTTATAAATCGCGGCCAAACCGTAGAGTGGGCTGTCGGTTTCACCGGCGACATCGCCCAATACATAAACTACCGGTAGCAAATCTTTGTGATGAATGGTTTGCTGGCGTTGGCTTTCAATGACCTGAGTGACCTCGCTAAGCGCGATTAAATTGCCATCGCGCGCGCGGATTTTTATCGCCAACACGCGTTCAAGACTGTCTTTCTCCCCAGCAGGCAATTCGAGCCGAACGGGCAGGGCAACTTTTGCATTGGTTGTGTGAAGATAGGAAGTATCTTCACCTGCGAGTGCAGTGCTGATGGCATTGGCGACACTGGTTTGATCCACACCCAAACGCGCTGCACGTGCGCGATCCACCGCAATTAACCAACGGGTTTGCGGTGCTTCAATCGTATCGTCTACATCGACAACATCGAGCGTTTCTTCAAACGCGGCACGCACCTGTTTGGCGACATCGAGCTGGCGCTGGTAATTCATGCCGTAGACTTCCGCCACTAGTGGCGATAACACGGGCGGGCCGGGCGGGACCTCAACCACTTTAATGTTCGCGTTCATTGTGCCGACATCCGCAATTAATTCACGCGCGGCCAGGGCAATCTCGTGGCTTTTGCGCTGGCGTAAATGTTTGTCCACCAAGTTGACTTGAATTTCACCCATATGCGGCGCGCGGCGCAAATAATTCTGCCGCACCAAACCATTAAAATTAATCGGCGCTGAGGTGCCTGCATATAATTGGTAATCGGTAACTTCAGGAATGGTTTCCAATTTATCGGCAAGTGCTTGCAACACCTTTTGGGTATTTTCTAGCGGCGTGCCTTCGGGCATATCCACCACAATTTGGAATTCGCTTTTATTGTCAAACGGCAACATTTTTAACATCACCGCTTGCACGACTACTAAACCAATCGATGCGGCGATTAAGCCGAGAATGCCACCGAGCAACCAAAGCCGCGCTTTTCTTCCCGCTTCACGATTTAACAACGGCGTCATGATGCGAGTAAAAAATGGCAGGAATTTATTGCCGTGGGATTCATGTGCGTTTTCACTGGCATTAACACTGCCGTAATCAACATGCGCAAATAAACGGCGATACAGCCAAGGCGTAAACATAAAGGCGACGGCAAGGGAAATCAGCATGCCGCTAGACGCATTGATCGGAATGGGCAACATATAAGGGCCCATTAATCCGGTCACAAATGCCATGGGTAGCAGTGCGGCGATAACGGTAAAGGTGGCGAGAATTGTTGGGCCGCCTACTTCATCAACAGCGCGCGGTATTGCTTCATTCAGCGATAATTTTCCCTGACTCATATGGCGATGAATATTTTCTACCACCACAATTGCGTCGTCCACCAAAATGCCGATGGAAAAAATTAGCGCAAACAGTGATACGCGATTAAGCGTAAAACCCCAAGCCCATGAAGCAAATAACGTAATGGCGAGCGTCACAATCACCGCTGCGCCCACCACAATGGCTTCGCGTTTACCTAACGCAATCAGCACCAAAATAATGACTGAAAGTGTGGCGAAAATGAGTTTTTTGATTAGCGTTTGCGCTTTGTCTTCCGCCGTTGCGCCATAGTTGCGCGTGATATCTAGATTGATTGCATCCGGTACACTCACACCACGTAATTGATCGACACGTTCAATCACTTGTTCGGCTACATCCACCGCATTTTCGCCCGGTTTTTTGGCGATGGATAAAGTAATAGCGGGATAGCGACCGCTATTTTTATCAGCAGTCGTCGATGCAGCACCAAAGCCATGAGTGACATATTGCGTGGGTTGATCAGCACCTACACTCACTTGTGCAACATCGCGCAAAAATACCGGCGCACCTTGGTAAACACCCACCACCAGATCGGCAACTTCTTCCGGTGTTAATAAAAAATCTCCCGCTTGCACCAGCATTTCGCGGTTGTCGTTGACCAATGAACCAGCGGCTTGGGATGTGTTGGTTGCACCGAGTGCATGGCGTAAATCATCCAGCGCTAAACCAAAGGCGGCCATGCGTTCCGGGTCAAATAATACGCGTACCACTTTATCGGGGCCGCCGAGAATATCGATGTCGCGCGTACCGGGCACCCGTTGCAATTGAGTTTGTAATTCGCGCGCAACACTCAGTAAATCGTTATTCGTTGTTGCATCCGTTTTGCTCCATAAGGTCAGCGCAACGATAGGTACATCGTCAATGCCTTTGGGTTTAATCAGCGGTTGGCCTACACCCAGATTGCGCGGCAGCCAATCGCTATTGGCATAAAACGCATTGTATAACCGCACGATTGCATCGGTGCGCGGCTGGCCCACTTCAAAACGCACGGTGAGGCTCGCCATACCGAGTGACGAGGTGGAATAAATATGCTCGACGCCTTCAATCTCTGAAACGATTTGCTCGGCGGGATTGGTCACCAGCGCTTCCACTTCTTCCGGTGTCGCACCCGGGAAGGGGATAAACACATTGGCAAAGGTCACATTAATTTGTGGCTCTTCTTCGCGCGGTGTTACCAGTACCGCAAAAATACCGAGCAGTAATCCGGTGAGCGCCAATAGTGGTGTAATTTCCGTGGTTAAAAATGCTCGCGCGATGTGACCGGAAATGCCTAGTCTGTGTTGTGAGCTATTGTTTGTTTCCATAACTTACTGCTCCGCAGTGTGCAAATTTTTATAAGCATTTGCAGCGGCGATAGGATCAGCGGCAATTTTTTCACCAGCACGTGCACCAGCGAGGATGGGATAGTGTTGATTGCTGGTGAGCGAGCCCAGATTGAGTTGGCGAAATTCCAGCGCATTTTCTTTTATTACATAAACCCCGCTCACTTCGCCGCGTTTGCTAATGGCGCTCGCCGGAATTAACAATTGTTCCTGCTCGCCAGTGACAAATCCAATTTTCACAAAGGTGCCGGGGAATAGTTGATGATCGCCTTCAGGTAAATTCACTAATACTTTAAAGGAATGCGTTTGCGAATCGGCACTGGGGGGAATGCGCAGATCACTAGTTTCCAACATTTTTCCATCGGTCAAATAAATAAGCGCTTTTTTATATTTGCGTACTGGGCCAATGTGTTGCTGGGGAATATCTACTTGCGCGCGCAATTGCTCCAACGATAAACCCGTCATTAGTGCTTTTCCCGGTGCAACCGTTTCGCCCACATTGACGGCACGGCTGACGACTATTCCCGCATAGGGTGCGTAGATAGTGGTATACGCGAGATTTTGTTCTGCTTCGCGCAAATTTGCGTCAGCGGATTTAAACGCGGCTTCGCTTTTATCAAAATCGGCTTTCGCGATTAATTTTTTTGCGAGCATTTCCTGCATGCGGGTGAATTGCGCTTGGGCTTCGGTAAATTGCGCTTTGGCGCTAGCCACACGTGCTTTTTGTTCTGTGTCAGTAAAACGAATGATTAAATCGCCTTTGGCAACATAATCGCCGACATCCACGGGAATCTCCAGAATACGACCCGATGTTTGTGCCGATACCGTTGCTTGGTTAATCGCTTCAATCACGCCATCATATTTTACTTCCTGCGCAGTCGTTTGTGATTGCAACTGAATACTGGCGAGTTCCGGTATTTTTTTCTGCGCTGCAGGGGCAGTTGATTCTTTGCTGCAAGCGGATAAAAAAATAATGGTACTTAATACTGCAAAAAATTTAATGTTCATAAGTGACCTTTATTTAATGTTTCCGCACGCGCGATTTGCCGGTACGGCTATATCCATTAATTTAGGATTAGGTAATTGCAGGTTGTTCATGAGTTCTACATAAGCCGTAACATCTTTTACTTGCAAACGGGGGTTGTGGGCTTTTTCTTCGCCGATGGTGCTGCGCATCCAACCTTTGTAATCGTGACCGGGGTAAACCCACGTGGTTTCCGGCAATCGCAATAATTTTCCAAACAGACTTTGATATTGATCGCGTGCGCTACCGTTTTGAAAATCCGTGCGGCCTGTACCGCGAATTAATAAAGTATCGCCAGTAAATAAATACTGTTCGTCACCATCGATGAGATGAAATGTGTAGGAATCATCGGTATGGCCGGGGGTGTAGAGTGCGGTTAAGAGTAATTCGCCTATGGCAATCTTTTCGTTATCGCGCAAGGCGTGTGAAACACAGGCTGAATGTGCTTCTTCTCCCAGCAGCGTGGTGCAACCTGTGAGGTCGCGTAGTTCGCCTGCGCCGGTAATATGGTCAGCGTGGGTGTGAGTATCGAGTGCGTAAACTAGAGTGAGATTTAATTCGCGCAACAATTGCAAATATTTTTGAACGTCGGATTTCACCGTATCAATCAATGCAGCTGCACCTGTTTTTTTACAGGCAATAAGATAGGTGTAAGTGGAAGATTCTTGTTCAAAGAGTTGACGAAAAATCATAATTGCCTCGCAAAAGTAATAGTTGACACAATTAATAAACTCACTGCAAATATTTTTTGCAGCAACACATTCGCAATCTTGTGGCTGACGGCTTGACCAATGATCATGCCAATCACACCGCCTGCGACGACGAGTATCAACCAATGCCAATGTGGTGTTTCAGTAAACACTAAATGACTGATAAAACCAGAGCTACTGATCAGCGCAATAATCAACAAGGATGTACTCACGGCTTGCATCATACTCACGGCGCTGAGTGCGAGTAGCAGTGGCACAATTAAAAATCCGCCGCCCACACCGAATAAGCCCGATAACACACCAACTACTACACCGCCGATGAATAATCCACTCAAGCAGCGCGGGCGCAATTCAAATTGGCCGGTGGGATTGAGATTGCACAAGTGATCTGGGCTAGGGACATCCGCAAAATTTCCAGCGCGAACGACGAGTGTCGATGCCGGATTTTTTTGTGCATTTATCCACATGCGCAGCGCGATGATTACCGCGAGCAAACTGAAGCTGCTGATTAACCATATCTCGCTTATCTGCATGCCCAGCCATTTACCCACGGGTGCGGTTAGTGCGCCGCTAATGGCCAAAATCAAACCGGGCTTCCAGAGTACACTCGGTGCGGAGCGCGAAAATGTATTGCGCACACTGGCATAAATAGTGGTGATCGCAACTGCACCCAACGAAATACCCGTGGCATCGGTCATGGACATGTCGCCGATCAACAGCAGCAGTGGCACGGCGAACACCGAACCTCCGGCACCGGTGAGACCAAGAATCAAGCCAATTAATAGCCCGATGAATAACAACATTTATTTATTCCAAGGTGCTTTGGCGATCATCATTCCCATAGGGCAAATATCGGTAATACCGGCGAAGGTGAGGCCTGCACCCACAAACGCGCAGAGACCATAAAAACCGGGGTTCACCCAAGTACCAAGCACAGCGCCAGTGATAATTAATAATCCTGCAGCGATACGCACTTGGCGCTCCAGCGGAATCACGTTTTTACCGCGCGCAGCGAGTGGAATATTGGATTGCTTAACGGCATTCATGCCGCCTTCGATGATCACCAACTCAGCGTCGAGTTTACCTTTGAGTTGATCGGCTGCCATTTCAGCGCGTTTGCCGCCTTGGCAGAGCAGGTAAACATGAGAACCATTTTTGCCGCTTTTCTCGATCTCGGCCTGTAATCGCTCAGGTGTTAAATCGTGCAGTGGAATGTGCAAACAATCTGGCAAACCGGCGGCTTTAACTTCAGCGGCGGTGCGCACATCTAAAATGCAAATATCGGCAGTTTTAGTCGCCATTAAATCAACAGGGTGGATACGTTTGTGGCTCATGGTGTGTACCTCATTAACAATTAATCGTGTGGGCAGTAAATGGATTGCAGTACCGCGATAACTTTCGCGGCTTCGTCCCCTTGTAAACGGTAAAACACCGTTTGTGATGCTTTGCGTGTGCTTACTAAGCCCGCCTCGCGCAAACTCGCTAAATGCTGCGACAGTGCAGATTGGCTCAGTGGTACCTTTGCATTCAGCTCGCCGACGGACATCTCTCCGCCCATCAGGGTGCACAAAATCATCAATCGGTTTTCATTGGCCAGCGCCTTGAGCAGTGCGGCCGCATCCTGTGCATGTTGTTGCATCTCATCCAGATCGGTGACTTTAGGGGTGGCCATCGTCATATTGGGTGCCTCTTGTGGGTTTGATTTTATTATATTAGATAATAATAAATTAGCAATATCTAAATTAGAAATATCTAAGCTATTGTGCTTGATGGTTGCCAGTAAAAGTGAGGCTGTGAGTCGGCTCCAAGCGTCGTGTGTCTTCCCTTGTGCAATGATAAAAAAGAGGATTGCCACTCGTGTGATGGTGCCGTGCGGCGGTCAGCTATGGGCGTCCGATGGTGTTTTTATCTGCAGATTAATCCGCACACCCCGCCATTCCGGATGACAGCTGAGAAATGTCTCTGACAGCCGATGGCTGGTGATATCGGGTATGCGTGTGATTTTGTCGACGGAGGTGTAGGTATAGAGGGAAAATGTCAGTACATTCGCGGGGCGGCATTTAATACGAAACACAACCGATTGATACATGCTCAGATCGATCAGGTGTTGGGATTTTCCTCGTCATCAGAGGTGAGCCCCAGATTGGCATAAGGGTATTGGGCGCCTGAGCCCAAGGTGAAATCAGCGCTTAGGCTGTAGGTGCTCTCGCGCAAATCGATGGACGCCAATTGCCCTTGGTGCGCTCCTGCGTTTGCCCAGGCGCGCCAAGGGTAGTGGCTTTGTGGCTTAGGTAACTGTGCATGAGTGGTGTAGGAATTGTGCACCGCGAACCACACCAACAGTCCGCTAACTATCAGTAGTGCACTGAATATCAAAGAGATTTTGCGTAACGCGGTCATTGGGTTCGCCATCTTGTCATTATTGCTGGCACATCCGGCGGCATCGCTCGGGGCGACAAAGATACCGGAGCGGTGCTAGCAACGCTACAACACCCTTGTTTGCATCTCGATACTGGGTGGTGATTACTGCCAATTTCTGGCGCAAACCTCGCTTATTGTTGCGCCGCGAAATCAAGTTCTGGTTTCGCTAAGGTAGATTAACTAAACAGGAGCTTTGTTATGCGTTTTGGATTTTTTGGAGTTTTGCTTGCTTTTTTTCATTGCAGTCGGTGGCGAGTGCAAAGGAAACCTGTACTGACAAACCGGTTACCGAGGTAGTCAGATTCAGGTTGGTTGCTGAGGCCACTGTAGCCGAGTTTAAACTCTCAGCGGTTTCCGTCGAGAAAAAGTTACAAAAAATTCCTGGCTATCAACGGCGAAGCCTGTTGCAGAGCGATACCGGAGAATGGCTCGATATCGTTACCTGGGATCAGTTGGCCACCGCGAAAGCCGCCGCGGTTTCACTGCAAGAAAACTCAGTCGCTCAAGCCTTCTTTCGCCATATTGACCCAGATTCCGTGGCGCTAGACTATTACTGCGAATAAGCAGGATCTGTGCATCCCGCGGTCATGCCGCAGTGTCTATCGGCGCTAACCAGTTTTAATAGTTGCACGCTTTTATGATGCAGCCATAACCGCCGGTGTAATTTGTCATGGCTACCCCGTCTCTTGGCCACTTTAAAATATTGCTGCCTTAGTTACCAAGGCAGCAATATTCTATTGAGTAAAACGCTGATGTTCACAGAAGCGCCAGCAGCTCCGGGTTTACATCTGGCTCGGTGAGATGATTAATATAGTTTGAAAGAGTTTTGATGGTGATCACCAAAATAACTTCCATCACTTGTTGCTTGCTAAAACCTGCACTTAAAAAAGCGTCCAGATCAGCGCTGGTAATATGCCCACGTTTGTTTACGGCCGCGCGCGTAAAATTCACCAAAGCGGCATCCGTCGCACATTCAATAGTTTGATTATTCAAAACCGCTGCATAGGTTTGTGACTTAACGCCACATTTTTTCGCAAATGCCTGATGTGCAATTCGGCAGAATTCACAAGCGTTTTCGATACTGGTGACCCACAAACTCAATTGTGCTTGAGCGGGTGTCAGCGATGACTTAGCGATCAATTCATTCAAATACAAATAGGCATTGATGGTTGAAGGCGCTTCTGCCATGTAGGCAAACAGATGAGGGATAAACCCGTAAGCCGATTGAATCTTGTCCAGCAAAGCCCCGGCCTCGGGTGATGCGTTAGTCGGTGTATAAAACGTGAATTGATGGCTCATCGTGAAGCTCCTCTTGATAAGTGCGTAATTGCGACTTGCACTATATTCAGAGATTGCCGTACTATTAATGCCACTTAATACATTTTTTATGCTCGTAAGTACATATGGATGCATTTGTTGATTTGATACGACGCACCCGCTTATCGGCGCGGGTCTACCATAATGCAATGGTCTGTGGGGACTGGCAGTTGAATGAGTATCACCCCGGCGCCTGTTGTTTCCATATGGTCACCTCTGGCCAATGCCGCATGGCTATGGAAAGTGAACAGGTTATTTTGTGCGCGGGTGATTTGGTGTTTTTCCCCCGCGAGATTGCACACAAAATGTTTCCGGTCTCAACGCAAACCGGCGAACAACAACATTTGGCTTATAGCGACAAAAATGCGCTCCACGGCACCGGACTTTTATGCGGGGAAATTTGTTTTGATCATCCATCCGCCAATCAATTACTCGACGCATTGCCTGTATTTTGCGTGATTCCAGCGAACGCCAATCAATCCTGGTTTAAGCCGATTTATGATTTGATTCTGGCAGAATGTTATTCGCCCAGTTTGGCGTCATCCGTGATTTTGGATCGATTATCAGAATTAATTTTTATGCAGTGTCTGCAATATCTAATTCAACAATCGCCGCAGAAACGCAATGTGTTGGCGCTTTACGCTCATCCTCAATTAGCAAAAGTAATTAGCGCCATACATGCGCATCCCGATGTGGGGTGGACATTAGAATCGCTTGCGCAAGAAGCCAATATGTCACGCACTCAGTTTGCCAAAGTGTTTCGTGAGGTGAGTGGATGGACTGCCATGCAATACATCACTTGGTGGCGAATGCAAATTGCCGTGGACTTATTACGTAACGGCGAATCCTTTGGGCGCATTTGCGACACTATAGGTTATCAATCAGAAGCCGCATTTCAACGCAGTTTTAAACAAGTTGTGGGAGTATCCCCCGGAAAATTTCGCAACAAATGAAAAACGGAAAAGGCACATTCATGCAAAAACCAAAATTTCTCTTTCTCGCCGGTTACGGCAATTCGACGGGTGAACACTGGCAAGCGAAGTGGTTTACGCAATTTTCTGGTGGCATTTGGGTTGAGCAAGATTGGGAGCAACCCAAGCGAGATGATTGGGTGAGTGCGATTAATTCAACCTTGGAAAAAACCTCAGAGCCATTGGTTGTTATAAGCCACAGTTTGGGAGGCTTAGCGTTTATTGAATGGGCCAATCAGTATCCTGATTTATTGCGTGACAAAATTCGTGGTGCATTTTTAGTGGCCTTGCCGGATGCTAATGCCGAATCCTTTCCCGCTGTCATTCAGGGGTTTGCAAACACGCCCATGAATAAAATTCCGGTGCCAACGCTCATGTTAGTCAGTCAAGATGATCCCTACGCGAGTGTTGAACGAAGTTGCTTTTTTGCATCTGCAATAGGCAGCGAGTTAATTAGTGTGGATAAAAAGGGTCACATTAATTTTGCGTCAGGCCTGGGTGACTGGCCTGATGGTAAACAGTATTTGCAGGATTTTATTGATTCACTTTAACGATCGATTGCACGTCATCGATGCTCACGGATAAGAGGCGCTTTCCCGTATAATGCCCGCCTCAATTATCCCCATTTTTAACAAAAGGCCGCGCCATGTCTGAAGTTCGTACCCGTATTGCCCCATCGCCCACTGGCGATCCTCATGTAGGCACCGCCTATATTGCGCTGTTTAACTTGTGTTTTGCCCGTCAGCACGGCGGTAAATTCCTGTTGCGCATTGAAGATACCGACCAAACCCGCAGTACCCCTGAGTCCGAACAGGCGATTCTCGATAGTCTGCGCTGGTTAGGTTTGGAGTGGGATGAGGGTCCGGATGTTGGTGGCCCACACGGCCCTTATCGCCAAAGCGAACGTATGGATATTTACGGCAAATACGCTTTTGAGCTGGTCGAAAAAGGTCATGCCTTTTATTGCTTCGCCACCGCCGAAGAGTTGGATGATATGCGTCGCGAGCAACAAGCGCGCGGCGAAACGCCCAAGTACGACGGTCGCGGTTTAAAACTCACCCCCGCCGAAGTGCAAGCCAAGTTGGACGCAGGCGAACCTTACGTGATTCGCATGAAAATCCCGGAGGAGGGTGTGTGCGTTATCGACGACATGTTGCGCGGCAAGATCGAGATCGAATGGTCACAAGTGGATATGCAAGTGCTGCTTAAAGGCGACGGCATGCCTACTTATCATCTCGCCAATGTGGTAGATGATCACCTGATGAAAATCACCCACGTAATTCGCGGTGAAGAGTGGATCAACTCTGCGCCCAAGCATCTCAAACTTTACGAATATTTCGGTTGGCAAGCGCCCGTGTTGTGCCATTTGCCGCTGCTGCGCAACCCGGATAAATCCAAACTCAGTAAACGCAAAAACCCCACCAGCATTCTTTATTACAAACGCATGGGTTATTTACCCGAGGCGATGCTTAATTACCTCGGTAGAATGGGTTGGTCGATGCCAGACGAGCGCGAAAAATTCACCCTCACTGAAATGCAGCAACACTTCGATTTAATGCGCGTCTCCCTCGGCGGCCCCATTTTCGATGTGGAAAAACTCAGTTGGCTCAATAGCCTCTGGATTCGCGAGAACTTCACCATCGAACAACTCGCCGAGCGTTTGCATCAGTGGGCATTCAATAAAGAGCTGTTGTTGCAAGCCTTGCCACACGCCCAATCACGTATGACCACACTCAGCGATTTTGCGCCCTTGGCCAGCTTTCTCGTATCGGGCATGCTAAATGTCACCGAGGCGGATTTTGCTCCCAACAAGCTCGACATCGAAAAGCAAAAAGAACTACTACAATTTGCCCTCTGGCGTATGGAAGCCCTGCGTTTCTGGGAGCGCGATGCTATTTTCAGTGAGCTAAAACTCCTCTCTGAACAAATGGGTATCAAATTGAAGGATGCGCTTGCCCCCATCTTTGTTGCCATTGCAGGCACCACGGCGTCCTTCTCGGTGATGGATTCCATGGTCATTATCGGCCCTGACATGAGCCGCGCCCGTTTACGCCATGCGGTCAATGCGTTGGGTGGTTTTGGCAAAAACAAACAAAAAGAGTTGGACAAGCTCTACAGCAAACTCGGCCAAGCATCAGAAGCCGCCGAGGCTAATAGTTAACCACTTGATTCTGCGATGAAAAAGGAGCTGTCAGGGATAGTTTTTTCCTTGACAGTCCAAAGGCCGCTTCGTATGATGCGCCCCGCTTCAGGACGAAGCCCAAGCAAGACCTTGGGGCTATAGCTCAGCTGGGAGAGCGCAACACTGGCAGTGTTGAGGTCAGCGGTTCGATCCCGCTTAGCTCCACCAAATTTAATGAAAAACCCCGCTTATCGAAAGATACGCGGGGTTTTTCATTTATTGTCGTCGTTTTTGTGCGAGATCGTTATTTGCTCAAAGCGATTTCAAAACAATACTTAAAATACACACCTAAAACAGCTGATTAATATTTGATATTTTTTTAATTGATACTTAAATGCCTAATCCATATTTCCATCTTCTCGATACTATAGCGGATGCAGTTAATCCATTATTACTAGTGGCAGCACTTGCGATGGTGATTGCTTCATTCACGAAAAAGGATGCATCTGCATTTATTCGTCTCATTTGTATCGCTGTTGTCGTTTATGGAGTGATGCTATTAGATAATGCGCTAAAAATATGGGGACTGTTTGGCTCCGATTATAGTACCCACACGGCGGTTGCACTTGGGCTCAATACTTTTATTTATTTTCACATGCGTCATCTGCTTATTAGGTGTTTGACGTGGGTGTTATTTTTAATTTATTGCGGGCTTATGCTTTATCAGCAATATCATACGCTTTTGGATGTTGTATCAACTATTGTCGTGATCGGCGTTCTATTATCTTTATTGTACTGGCGCGAAGGTTATCTTTTTAAAAGACGTTTTCTAATCAGAAAAAATTGAAAAGCCCAAATACAGATGGGCTTTTTGCGGGTAGTATTCTGGTCAATCGAGATCAACCAGTTTGAACAATGCGGCGCTTTATAGAATTGATGCTGCGCTATTCTTACAAAACGATTAAATAAAAATCCGCATTTCCTCTCCAATCTTTTTACGCATTTCCATTAATTTAATAGCCGTTGCGTGCTGTTGTTTGTCTTCATCTGTTTGTGGAATCCATTCGGGGACTTTGACGGGTTGCCCAGACTCATCCACAGCGACCATGATGACGATACAGTGGGTGGTGAGGCGCCGGTTAAGGGACTTTGGATCACAAGCGTTGACTTCGATGGCGATGTGCATGGATGACTTGCCGGTGTAAATAATTTTTGCAGAGACTTCTACTAAATTGCCCACATGAATCGGCGATACAAAACGGATCCCGCCTGCGTAAGCGGTAACACAATAACGACTGCTCCAACCGGCTGAACAGGCATAGGCGGCGAGGTCGATCCATTTCATGACCGCGCCACCGTGAACCTTTCCGCCGAAATTGACATCTTGTGGTTCAGCAAGAAAGCGCAGGGTAATATCGCGTTGTGGACTATTCATACGTAATTTCGCTCTTTCAGGTGTCAGTATTGTTACTGCATTTTTATTAATTGATGTGCCGATGCGGCCAATCTATGAGTGGGTGTGTAGCACAAGGGTAAATAAGGCCAATACTAAACGGTTAGGAGAATTGGTGGTGTGATTTTGCGGGTTTGTATGTAGTAATCAATCGTAAATCTGTTTCTTTTTCCACTGCTCATTGTTCTTTTCGAACTTTTCCCATTCTTTATTGCCGGTGACGGAATTTTGATCAGTGTGTTTTTCGTCTGGCTTGGCAGAGGGTGACTCACCCGCTTGAATAGCTTTTTCTTCTAATTTTGCAATGACTGCATCCAGCTGTGCGATTTGCTTGTCAAAGCCATGGCTTGCATTTTCGGTGAGTAATAATTTGCGTGCAAGCGTGTAATGGTGAATCGCTAAGCGTGTTTTATGAATTTGTTGTGCTTGGCGTGCATTAAAAATATGCCCATCTACGGTCATTTGTAATACGAGGCGTTTTATTTGGTCGGTGTAGGCTTCTGTTTGCACGGGGTTGATTAAGTTCAATGCTGACTGCTGCATCACAAATTTATAGAGTTCCTGCAGTAACCCACGAGCCTCTTTGATCTGCTCGGGGTTATCCAATCGTGCTCGTTGTTGAGCGGTGTTTTCTTTTTGTGCGGCAAGTAAGCTGGTGTAGAGGTTGAGTTGTTCTAAGTGTGATGGATCTTCGGGGTCTAGGCTCGCAAGCTGTTCACAGCCATCGATTAATGCGCGATAGAGTAGGGCGGTAAGGTCATTCGATAGGAATCCATTTGGGAAGCCAGTTGCTAAATCGCGAAAGGCGTTACGGCGCGCACGTAGCGCTGTTATCAGTCGTTGACGCTGTATGCGGCGTTTTTCTATAGAGTGCGACAAAAAGGTATACGCAGCCAGCGATACTAGCAGAAGAAGAATGCCAGCTATAACGTAGATAGACATGGTTTATTCATGGCCTTTTTGACTAATCAGTAAGCATTGTTATGCTTGGAGTATAGCATCGAAAAAACAAGCGCCATGAAATGCCTTTGATTGCCGATGAATAAGCGCTAAGTGCTTGTTTCTACTCTTATAAAAAAAGAACTAAAAGAGTTGACATGGGCTGTGGTGATCCATAGAATGCGCCCCACTTCTGATGCAGACGGTTAGTTTAACAATGTGCTAAACGAATGAGTAAGAAGGTTTCTGGGTCCCCATCGTCTAGTGGCCTAGGACACTGCCCTTTCACGGCGGTAACAGGGGTTCGACTCCCCTTGGGGACGCCATTTAGCGGGAATAGCTCAGTTGGTAGAGCATAACCTTGCCAAGGTTAGGGTCGCGAGTTCGAGTCTCGTTTCCCGCTCCAACTTCTATTAACAGAAGTTAGTTGTACAAATGTTGTTGATGTGCGTTTCTTCTGTTGTCTCTAGTCGTTGTTTATCGCGTACTGAAAGTTAGCAGAATCACCAAGTCCCCATCGTCTAGTGGCCTAGGACACTGCCCTTTCACGGCGGTAACAGGGGTTCGACTCCCCTTGGGGACGCCATTTAGCGGGAATAGCTCAGTTGGTAGAGCACGACCTTGCCAAGGTCGGGGTCGCGAGTTCGAGTCTCGTTTCCCGCTCCAAATTTTATCCTCGTTCCACTATTTTCCATATCATTTTTCCAATAGCACATTTCCTTTTGTGCGTTTAGTTCGTATCGTCTTTTGTTGGGTTATCAAGTTCAGTGCAGGCCAAATACTTGGGCGCGTGCTTCTGCGTAAGAGAAACTTTCACTCATTGCGGTTGCTTCATGGCGCATTTCATCTAAGCGTTGAAAAAGCGCAATTTCTTCATCGGGCATGTAATGCAAGCAGTCTCCGCCAAAAAACCATAAGAGGTCACGATACAGCAGTGGCATCAGGTGTGGATAAGTTGAAACAACTCTGCAGAGTAATTCCTGACCTTTGGTTAAAAAGTTTGTACTATTTGGATTGGAATATAGGGCGGTAATATCACGTAAAAATTCATGATCTTCTTCGCTGCACATAGTGGAAGTGAAGGGGAGTTGTGGCGTAATTTGTTCTATAAAACTCTTCAGTAGCCCCATATGGTATCTGTGATAATCTTGCTCGGGCGTGGATATTTGCATAGTGTTGTTCTGCTCTGTGAAACCCAACGGTATTGTTGATTAATTGAATTCTATTTTAGACATCTCTGCGAGGGATTATGACACCCGCTCTTTCGATAAGAAACCTGCGCAAAGTTTACAATGAAAAACTCGAAGCCTTAAAAGATATTTCACTGGATGTTATGCCCGGTGATTTTTTTGCGGTACTAGGGCCAAATGGGGCAGGGAAATCTACCACTATTGGCATCATTAGTTCATTGGTAAAAAAAACCTCTGGTAGTGTTCAGGTGTTTGGTGTGGATATTGATACCAATTTTTCACAAGCCAAAAAAAATCTTGGCGTGGTTCCCCAAGAATTTAATTTCAGTATGTTCGAAAAGGTCGAAGATATTGTGATTCAGCAAGCCGGTTACTATGGTTTGCCGCGTACTCAAGCGCTAACGCAAACTGAAAAATATTTAAAAAAATTAAGTTTATGGGATAAACGCCATACGCCAGCCCGTATGCTGTCTGGTGGTATGAAGCGTCGGTTAATGATTGCACGGGCTTTAGTGCACGAACCCAAGCTATTGATCCTAGATGAACCAACGGCTGGTGTTGATATAGAGTTACGCCGTTCCATGTGGGAGTTTTTGCGCGAAATTAATGCCGCTGGAACCACAATAATTTTGACGACTCACTATTTGGAAGAGGCAGAAAGCCTTTGTCGCAATGTGGCGATTATTGATCACGGTGTAATTGTGCAAAATACCAGCGTAAAACAATTACTTCAGCAACTGAATAAAGAAGTGTTTATTTTCGATACCCGGCAAACTCTAGAAACTGTACCGCTAATACAAGGGTATATCACTCACTTAATCGATGAGCACTCTTTTGAAATTGAAGTGGAAAAAGGGCAGTCGCTTAATCAAGTTTTTTCGCAGTTAACTCCCCTTGGTTTGGAAGTAATCAGTATGCGTAACAAAGCCAATCGTTTAGAGGAAATGTTTGTTGCCATGGTGAATGCGAACAAGAAAACCAGTGTGGCTGCAACTCAGGAGGCGGGTAATGACGATTAATGAGCAGTGGATTGCGTTTATGACGATTCTCCGTAAAGAAATTAAGCGCTTTACCAGAATTTGGATTCAAACTTTATTGCCGCCAGCTATTACTATGGTGCTCTACTTCGTTATTTTTGGGAAGCTGATTGGTAGTCGCATAGGTGATATGGGTGGTTTTAGCTACATAGAATTTGTGGCCCCAGGGTTGATTATGATGGCGGTATTAACCAACGCTTATGCCAATGTATCCTCGTCGTTTTTTAGTGCAAAATTTCAGCGTAGCATTGAAGAAATTTTGGTTTCACCAACACCGAATTATATTCTTTTGCTTGGTTATGTTATGGGGGGTGTGGCAAGAGGTTTGGCAGTGGGCTTTATTGTTACCTTGGTTGCACTCTGCTTTACCAATTTACATATACACCATGCTTTCATCACTATTTTTATTGTGTTTATGACGTCAGTGTTATTTTCATTGGCGGGTTTTATAAATGCGGTATACGCCAATACATTTGATGATATTTCAATCGTGCCGACCTTTATTCTGACGCCCTTAACTTATTTCGGCGGCGTGTTTTATTCCGTATCCCTGTTGTCAGAGTTTTGGCAAACCGTCTCTGTTTTTAATCCGATTTTGCATATGGTAAATGCGTTTCGCTATGGCATGTTAGGCGTATCTGATGTGAATATAGTGATGGCATTGGTTGGGCTTGCGATTGCAGTAGTTTTTTTGTTTGCAGTCGCTATGCATTTGCTCAATACCGGTAAGCGCTTGCGTGCGTAAAATAGTACCTCTTTTGTGGAAGTTTAGCTTATGGCATTGAATCCTCTTGGGCATCACACCGAATATACATCTGTTTATGCGCCAGAATTGTTATTTCCAATCAATCGTACTGAGTCGCGTCAACTATTAGGTGTGGAAGGTGATTTGCCATTTTATGGTGTGGATATTTGGACGGGTTACGAAATTTCTTGGTTAAATGCTGTGGGTAAACCAGTGGTTGCTGTAGCGGAATTTTTTATTCCGTGTAACAGTGAATTTATGATTGAATCCAAATCATTTAAACTTTATTTAAATTCGCTCAATCAAACCCGCTTTAATTCTCAAGAAGATGTTGAAGGCATTTTGCAGAAAGATCTATCGCGTGTTGCCAATGCGGATGTCTCACTCAATCTTCGGTCTTTGTCATCCTTGAGTCCTAGGGATACATTACATCAAATGAGTGACTTGCAGGGGCAGTGTATTGATGATTTACCCGTGTCTATTGAGCATTACCATCCAAATGCGGAATTGCTATCAACACGTCTGGGCAACTATGTAGAAGAATCCTTGCATAGCCATTTAATGAAAACGAATTGCCCAGTAACAGGGCAGCCAGATTGGGCTAGTCTGCAAATTGATTACAAGGGGGATAAAATTGAAGAGGAGAGCTTGCTGAAGTACGTGGTGTCATTTCGCGAACATCAAGATTTTCACGAGCACTGCGTTGAGCGAGTGTTTACCGATATTCTTCGACAATGTAAGCCGCAGGAGTTAACTGTCTATGCGCGCTATACACGTCGCGGTGGTTTGGATATCAATCCATTTCGTACTACACGCGTCGACCTTAAGCCTCAGTCGTTACGTTTGATTCGGCAGTGATTTTAATCCTATGCAGATCTTTTGGTGATTAAATAATAACTTTGTCTTTGAGTCGTTCAGCGGCTTTTTCCAAGGACTCGATAACTTTTTGTTTGTCGTAGTTACGGACTTTATCCAAATCTAAATACATGGAAAAGCCTTCCGCTCGATCTTCAAAATAACTTTGGTTTTTGCCCATCTCTTTACGCAAATCCGCTACTTGGTAAACTTTGACAGGTAAGGAGAAGCCTTTTACATGAATTTCGCCTTTGTCTCGGCACATGATAGTGTCTTTTACCAGTGACCAGGTTTCGTGCGAAATCAAAATCTCATCGGGTTCAGCTGCCGATTCCAGTCGGCTGGCGAGGTTTACTTGTGTGCCTAGTACCGTATAGTCCAAATGGTTTGATGTACCAAATGTGCCCACCGTGCAGTAACCCGTGTTGATGCCCATGCGTACTTGCAATGGTTTTTTGATGCCTTGATTAAACCATTCTTGCTGCATAGATTTGATTTTCTTTTTCATCGCTATCGCCATAGCAACACAGCGAGTGGCATCGTCTTTAACCCCTTTGCTGTTGCTATCCCCAAATAACACCATGACTCCATCACCCATGAATTTATCAATGGTTCCACCATAGTGGGCCACAATTTTTGACATTTCGGTAAGGTAGTGGTTGAGTAATTCGGTTAAGGCTTCGGCTTCAATTTCTTCCGATAACTGGCTGAAATCTTTAATGTCGGAAAAGAAAACGGTAATGCGCTTACGTTCTGCCTGCAGATTTTTATCATCACCACGATTAATAGCTTGCCAAACAGTAGGGGGGAGATAGCGTGACAGTTTATAGGCACGGATTTTGTGCCATTTTTGTTCGTTTTCGAGTTGTTTTTGACTCAGAGCTAACTTGTGAAAACGTTGGTGCATATAAACGGCGTAGACTAAAAAATAAGTGGCAACGCCAATTAAGCTGGCTGCACTGATTTCAATATTGCTCGATAGCATGAGTTGGGGGCGATGAATAATCAAGCTCAATACAATACCTAGAGCAAAGGCGGTGTTATCTTCCAGAAGTTTACGTACGCCACCACTGATCAGGGCATTAAACTGAATCATGGTTAAAAACATAATGCAGGGTAATACGCTAAAATCGGTCAGGCTTAACACAATGCCAATGAGTGTGGCATCTGCTCGCGATAGCCACGGGGAAATTTTATTAACGTCCTCACTGGTTCGCTTACGCGTCAGGTGGTAGGTGCCATACGCGTAAATCATCAAAAAGAACATAAAGCCCAAGTGAATATAGCTTGGGTTGCTCCAAGTGATAAAAGAAGCAATAGTGCCTGCTGCCGCAAAACAGATAAGTGCTCGAAAGTAATACTGCTGCACCGGAGTTTCGGTTTGTATCTGCTCTTCTTTATCAGTTGTGCTGTGCATTGATTGAAAACCTTGCTTGTATTTTAGGCAGCGCTAGCATATTGATTTAATTCTATTCGCTGATAGTTAGCCACTATGGAATTAAACGTTTTTTTGGTGCGAAAGTCCATTGGTCTTCATCGTTAATAGCATCTTTTGGTAAGACGCCCTTTAACAATCATTAGCATCACTTATCGCAATACCCTGAAGTTGTATTTCTTCAGGGGCTATCTACTTAAATTTAAGTTCTAAATACTTTTCTTCCAATTCTGCATACTGTTTTTGTAAGGCGCTAAAGCTGGCTTTCACTTCTTTCAGTTCGACTGATTGCTGATCGGTGGTTTCTTTTGCAGAGGTGGTGTCTAGAGATACAGACTTAGTGGCATTTTTTAACGCGGCATTCTCTTTTTCTAATTCATCCAAGTTCACCAGTAAGTCTTTACTTTCAAGGGTGAAGCTATGGAGTGTTTCCTTGATACGAGAGTTTTCTTCATCCAAAAGATGTTCGTTATCCAATAGTTGTTCTTGCTCTGCAATTTTCTCATTGGCTTTAGCGAGTTCTTCTTCCAACAACTGTACACAGGTATCGGATTCTTGCACAAACCGTATCTGACGCTGCAATTGTTGTTCTAGCTCTTCGATAATTAATTCTTTTTCTTCAGAAGTAACGGCTTCTTCTAGCTTGCGTTGCAAATTATTGATAACACGATACTGATCAGCGGCCACATTCCGCAGTTTCATGATTTCCTCGGCGGCACGTGGATCATGGCGAATAATATTGATCGTTTTTGCATCGGTAGGTTGGCCCATCAAGGCAAGGTTAGTGTTATGGATACTGTGGTTTAATCCATCGTAAACACCATGGTAATCATTGAGCAAAGACGTGAAGCGTTCTTTATCAACCACTTCGGGAGCCATTTCAGAGAGCTGCATGTAGTAATGTTGCGCATTTGCTTGAGCTTCATTCCATTGCTTTTCCAGATCAAAAAAGAGCTTTTTGAACTTCTCTAAATTTTCGACACGCTTCTTGTAGGTTTCTAACTCGTCACTATCCACCGGTTCAGCGGCGTCCAGACCAGAGTTTACCCCTATCGTTGGCGGTAAGAGTGGCTCTAAGGTCTGCTGAAATAAGGCCCAGTAACGATCAGTCCCCATTTCCTCGATAGTGCCCAATTCTTCGGCGCGCAAAAAAGCATAACGCAGAGCCACAACGCGTTGATCGAGTGGGACATCACCAGGCTCTATACCTGAAATATCACTATTAGGCGCTAATTGCTTAAAACGTTGCTGGGTAGTATCCAGTTGTTCATTGATGTGATGTTTGTAGGTTTTTTGCGGTATTGGTGCACTGCTAGGTGCCTTCTTGATTTCATTAATCAATTGCACCAGTTTTTCTTGCTGGCGACGAATCAGCTTTTTTTGTTTGCGCGAATATAAAAGTAAAATGACTGCGCCGATCAGCAGTGCAAGGTAAATTTCTATAGCGACTGCAAGAATAATGATGGGTACTTGCATGTTATGCTCATTCTGGTTGCTATTAGGTTGCCAGTTAATTGTGAATAAACAAGTGAATGGCTTATTGAGGTTATAGCTGTTTGCGGGAAGTATGGTACAAAATCCATAGATATTCGAATTTCTCCGTGTTAGAGATTGGTTTTCTTATGTTGTTTCATGTTTTGAGGTGAATAATGGATGCTTTAACGGCGTTACATCAGCGAGTTTCAATTGCCAGACTGACCGAACCAGCACCTACTCAAGAGCAGTGCTATAGCTTGATTAAGGCAGCGTTGCGAGCGGCGGATCATGGAAATCTACAACCGTGGCGATTTTTGTTCATTCAGGGGGAGGGCCTTGCACAGCTGGGCGACTTGTTCGCTCGTGTTGGTCTCGCAAAGAATCCCTCTCTCAGTGATGCCGAGATTGAACGTTTTAAAACCATGCCTTTGCGCGCACCGATGATTATTGTTTCTATTGCTGTATGCCAAGATCATCCAAAAGTGCCTCAGGTTGAGCAATTGCTCTCGGCAGGCGCTGCTACCCAAAACTTGATAACTGCTGCCTATGCAATGGGCTTGGGGGCCGTTTGGCGAACGGGTGATTTGGCTTATGATCGGCAAATCATGACGGCGCTGGGCTTGCATCAACATGAGCAGATTATTGGATTCATTTATACAGGCACACCGAGTGCGGCAGTGGGCATGCCTAAAACTGCCCCTGTAGAAGAGTTTTTTAGCCAATGGCCGAGCAATTAGCGTTGCGTTTGCCAAGCTGCTTGTGTACATTAGCGCGCCTTCAACGAGGGGTAGTCTTGAGTTGAAAAGTTACGGTGAGATGTCCGAGTGGCCGAAGGAGCACGCCTGGAAAGTGTGTATATCGCAAGGTATCGAGGGTTCGACTCCCTCTCTCACCGCCAGTATTTCGTAAAGTACATAGCGCATCTGCAATCTAGAACGTTAATTGCTCAGCTTGAATGTTTTTTGTATTTCGTTGATTTCTAAAGAGTTAAACTCAGAAATCCATCAGATAAAAATGAAGAAATACTTGACTCACTAGCTGCCCATCAATAGAATGCGCGCCTCAACAACGCACTCATAGCTCAGCTGGATAGAGTACTCGGCTACGAACCGAGCGGTCGGAGGTTCGAATCCTCCTGAGTGCGCCATATAAAAAAGGCTCGTCAGACATGACGAGCCTTTTTCATTTCCGCGCCACAAACTCTACCTCATCAACCTCATTATTTTTCCTTACGAACTGCGAATGACCTGTGTTTTGCTGGTTTTTTGCCCATCCCGTTAAATTTACGTTATTAAAATTAGCAATTGCTAGCACTTTGATTGCTATCCCTTGATCTTTTGCTATACCAATACACAAGCGCTTGGGGGTTTGTTAGCCAAAGACTCTGATGTGTTGCGCATATCAATAATTATGATTATCTGAGTTTGAGTGAGGTTTACTGTGAATTTGAAAGACCTAATTGATAACGCCCAAAAATTGCCCAACATTCCAAAAGTGGTTCAAGAACTTATTGAGAGTTTTGGCGACGAAAATATCAACAATGAAGAAATTGCAAAAAAAATCAGTGCTGACCAGGTACTAACGGCAAAAGTGTTGCGAGCGGCTAACTCTGCGCATTATGGCGGTAATCGCAAAGTGGGTTCGGTGAGTGATGCTGTTTTTATACTCGGCTTCAATGCGGTAAGAACTTTGGTGTTAGCATCAGGAATGACGGGTGCGTTTAAGGCGCCTGAAGGTTTTGATTTGCATAAGTTTTGGCATGACAGCTTCGCTGTGGCAAGTACCTGTAAATGGATCGCGAAGTTCTCACATGATGACGCTGAAACCGCATTCACTACGGGGATGATGCACAACATCGGTGAGTTGCTTATTCATATTTTGATGCCGGATGAGTGCAAAGAAATTCAAAAAGTCGTTGATCGCGGCGCACGTAATTCTGATATAGAGAAAAATGTACTCGGTTTTAATTTTCCCGAGGCTGGCGCGGAGTTGGCGAATCGTTGGAAATTCCCCGATGCGATAGTGGCTGGCATTCGCGACCAGCTGACACCTATGGCAGCAGCAGAATTTTCGCGGTTAGCGGCCATCATTAACATTGCTGATTACATCGTACACATGAATGAAAAAGGTGACGATGAAGCACTTCTGCGTGATTTCCCCAATGAATTAGCCAACAAATTGGGCATCAATTTGGTCAAAATGATGGAGAAAATTGAGGATACAAAAGACCTAGTAGGCGGATTTGATGCATTGTTAACCGATTAGCAAGCATACTGGTGACGCAAAAAGCCTATTTCTACTGGCTTTTGCGTCTTAACCACAGCTGCTCAAGGCTTCTTGAAAGCAAAGTTCAATGTCGTTCGGTGTGCTTTTACGCTTCACTGCTTCAAAAAATACACCTGCTTGTGGGTATTGTCGGCTTAGGTACATTAGCCATTGTTTAACGCGATTGCCGCAGTTTCGCTCTTCATAAAGCGGTGTAGTGGTTCGATAATAATCAAACAATATTTGGCAGATTTGTGCCCAGGTTAATGGTTGGTAGTCTTCACCATTGAGATGTGCCTTGATCTGCCGAGCCAGATCGGGGCATGCAAGTAGACCGCGCCCAAGCATAATATCGTCACCCTGCGATTGCTCTCTGCAGCGCAAATAATCCGACACGCTCCATATCTCGCCATTGGCAACTACCGGTATTTTTAGCCTCGCACGTATATCAGCAATATAGCTCCAGTAGGCTGGTGGTTTGTAGCCGTCTGCTTTGGAGCGCGCGTGTACAGTAAGCTCATTGGCGCCTGCTGCTTCCACGGCTTGGGCATTATCCAAATAGCTAGTGCGGTCGTCATATCCCAAACGAATTTTGGCAGAGACGGGAATTTCTGTGGGCACGGCATCGCGTACCGCTTTAATAATTGAATAAACCCGATCCGGCTGACGCAATAAACAGGCGCCACCTTCGTGAGCATTAACGGTTTTAGCGGGGCAGCCAAAGTTGAGGTCAATGGCCTTTGCGCCATATTTCACTAATTCTTGAGCATTGATTGCCATAGGTTCAGGTTTACTACCGAGCAGCTGCACTTTTACCGGTGTGCCATTAGGTGTTTTACTGTCGGACTCCAATTCTTGGGCATACTTGTAAAACACCTTGTAGGGCAATTTCTGGTCGGTGACACGAATAAACTCCGTTACGCAGCCATCTAGCCCGCCAATGCGGGTCAATATGTCGCGTACATGGTGCTCAACAACGCCCTCCATTGGAGCCAACATAATTCTCATGGTCTATTAATTCTCTAACTACTGATAAGTATCTCTATAATGGGAGGCATTCTACGCAAGCCGGCGCTGGATTTCAGTGCTTGTGCGCATTTGGTTGATAAATCGCCCTAATCTGCGTAGATTGCGCGGCCTTTTCGCAGTTTGATCCTTCTTTATATACAAGTGGATGGATTGCCTTACCCCTTCAATACCGAGGAATACTATGTCTACGCCCAACTTCCATGACCTGATTTCGGATGCGCAATTGCACAAGGCCATTGATGCGTTAGGTTACACACAACCCACCTCGGTACAGTTAGCGGCAATTCCCGATGCGTTAGCTGGCAAGGACTTGCTGGTGAGTTCTAAAACGGGAAGCGGCAAAACGGCCGCATTTTTGTTGCCCTCATTACAGCGAATACTGGCTAGCCCCTCAGCTAATACAAACAGTACCCGTATTTTAATTCTCACACCTACCCGTGAACTGGCTCGTCAGATTGTGAAAAATGCCGAGCAGTTGCTGCGTTTTACCTCAGTAAAAGTGGCGATGATTTGCGGTGGTGAAGAATTAAAATATCAAAAAGCGCTGTTGCGTAAAAACCCTGAAATTGTAGTGGGTACGCCGGGACGTTTGGCTGAGCATATCGCCCATAAATCAACAGAGTTTTCTGGCCTTGAGGTTTTGGTGCTCGACGAGGCTGATCGTATGCTGGAAATGGGTTTGCATGAGGATGTCCTGAAAATCGCCAACACCTGTGCTACACAGCGTCAAACCTTGTTGTTTTCGGCCACCTTAGAAGTTAAAGGTTTACGCCATTTAATTTCACAGGTTGTGCTGGGAGACGCCAAAGAAATTCACATAGACGATGCGCCTAACCGTATCAATCAACAAATGATTTTGGCTGATGACATCAAGCATAAAGAAAAACTTCTCATCGAGTTATTAGCAAAAGCGGTGTACGAAAAAGTCATCGTCTTCACCAATACCAAAATCAAGGCAGCTCAACTCGACGGTTTACTTCGCTACAGTAAATACCGTGTGAGTGCGCTGCATGGTGATGTCACACAAGATCAACGTAAGATTGCGTTGGATTTATTTCGGCAAGGCAAAACTCAAGTATTGGTTGCCACAGATGTAGCGGCACGCGGGTTAGATATACCCGGTGTGGATTTGGTGATTAATTTTGATATGGCACATTCTGGCGATGAGTATGTGCATCGTATCGGGCGTACGGGTCGTGCAGATGCGGAGGGAAGGGCAGTCTCTTTGGTGTCCGCGGCGGATTGGAATTTGACAAAAGGTATTGAGCGTTATTTGCGTGTTGAATTTGAAAAAATGGCGTTGCCGGGATTGACTGCCAGTTATAAAGGGCCAGATAAAACCAAGTCATCCGGTAAAGCGGTCGGAACCAAAAAGAAAGAGCCAACAAAAGATAAAAAAACCAGTGTTGAAAAGATAAAAGTGCGTGAGCGCGATAAGAAAAATATCGGTAAACGACGTGCGCCATCAGCTACCAATAAGTCAGTAGACGTGCCAACGGTTGTGGTTGATGGCTTTGCTCCACCCAAGAAAAAGATCAGTCGTATTGAGGATGCTGACGAATAAGAAAACTCGCTATCCAAGAACTTCTAATGCTTTTTTAACCTGTCAATTTTATTTCAAATAATGGATTGACCCGTCGTTAAAATAAGCCTAGTATCAGCTTAAAGGTAGACAAAAAAGTGTTTGCCTTTAAACATTTTCAAAGACATTAATTTCAACTCTGCTTACTGAGAGTACTGAGTTGAAACAAGATGATCGTCACAGGATTTTGTTTTACTCGATTTTTTTACGTAAATGATGTGTGTGCTTAGTGTTAGCGTGATTTAAGCAGCTCAACCATGAACAGTAACAGAGGAGACGTAACCGACAATACATCCAATACATAGTACATCAATGCACAGTATCTTCCGTGTTCGGGTAACAACAATGAGCTGTCTTTAGATTTGCTCGTGTTAACACTTAACCTGTAGGGGATTATCATTTATGGCAAAAAAAACCAGTGCCAGACGCAATACCGGACATCACTCGTACAATGACGGCGGCAGTTACGGGTCGCGCCAAAAATCAGGCCGAAAGAGCCATCGAAGTGATGAAAACGTTGTCGAAATAAAATCCCGCTCGCAGCAAGTAGAAACAGCTTACTCTCCCCCTCGCTCCCCCCAGCCGCTCCGCGCTAAAAACAAATCCCAGCAGCAATACATCAACGCCATCAACACTCATATGCTGACTTTCGGTATTGGCCCAGCCGGTACGGGTAAAAGCTATTGTGCAGGTGCATTAGCGGCTGAAGCTTTGGAATCAGGCAGAATAGAGCGAATTATTCTCACGCGGCCGGCGGTAGAGTCTGGTGAAAATCTTGGTTTTTTACCGGGAGATCTCGACGAAAAATTTTCCGTTTATATCGATGCCTTTCGCGATATTTTAAATGAACGTTTAGGCGCGGGAACGGTGGATTATTGTTTGCGCCATGGTCGAATTGTGGCAGCGCCCTTGGCCTTTATGCGTGGTAAAACGTTTAATAGCAAAACCTTTGTGATTTTGGATGAGGCGCAAAATACCAGCCCAGCACAAATGAAAATGTTCCTCACGCGTATTGGGGAAGATTGTAAAGTGGTGATTAATGGTGACATCCTGCAGAGTGATATTCGCGGCCCCAATGGTTTGGCGGATGCGGTAGAGCGGTTGGGTAGTTTACCGAATGTGTATATTCATGAATTCGATCGCGATGACATAGTGCGTAGCGGTTTAGTGCGCGACATTATTGATCGCTACGAAATTCCAGCTGAATAAAATTTTTTACAAGGCGTGCGTACACTATCGCACGCCTTGTTTTTTGGCTTGCTAAGTGCAGGGCTAGTGGGCATGCTGCGCGTTCGTTTATGCCTGTGAATAAAAAATGAATTGTCTGCGTTGTCCATTATGCTACGAGTTGCTTGTTGAGAATCCGCAGGGCTTGGTTTGTGTCAAGCGCCATCAGTTTGATCGTGCGCGTGAAGGTTATTTTCATTTGTTACCGGTGCAGAAAAAAGGCTCTCGTGATCCTGGTGACGGAAAATTGCAGCTTCAGGCACGGCGTCGTTTTTTGCGCGCTGAGTTTTTCGCCTCCCTCAAACATAAACTCCACTCCTTGTTGCCTGCTAATACCTCTCGCTTGTTAGATATAGGATGCGGGGAAGGTTATTTCACCGCTGCTTTTGCAGAGGTTTTAGCTGATGCGGAGATTTATGGTTTAGATATTTCCAAAGCGGGGATCAAATTGGCTGCAAAAGGCAGTGGCCATAAAAAGCTGACCTATGCCGTTGCTTCCAGTGCAGATTTACCTTTTGTAGATGCGAGTATGGATGTGATTACACGCATTTATGCCCCGAGTAAGGATGAAGAGTTGGCGCGTGTTTTAAAGCCGGGTGGCTTGTTGATCATAGTCACTCCCGGCGAGTCTCACTTATTAAACTTGCGCAAGCGTATTTATACTCAAATTCGTCCCCACCCAGCACCCCAGGCGCCAAAAGGCTTTCAACCGGTAGGAGCCTATGAGGTGTGTAATGAGCTTCATTTACCGGCAGGGGAGTTTGCAGAATCATTGCTGGCGATGACACCTTTCGCGTGGCGAATGACAGAGGATTTACGACAGCAGATTATAGGGGAAGGCTTGTCTGATAGCCTGGCGTTCAATGTCAATCTCTATCAGCCACTGGCATGATTATCATTAATGGTTCTTTTGAGAAGATAACCGTGGTAGAACCCTGAGATATACCACTCAATGGCGTGGTTAAGCCAAAAATAATCTTTTTCAGGTGAATCATGTTATGCATATAACAATGTGATCTAATTCACAAATTAAAATTCTGTTGTGGCATAAAGAGAGTCTAGGCTATCATTTTGAGCGTATTTTTGGTCGCTTTTTGCGCCAAACTTCATAAGGACACCTAGTCAGGTTGTTTTTATGCCTAAAAAATGAGTTTTCTCTATAACTTTCCCGATAGCTGGTTCACACAAATGATAAGGCTACTGCTGAAGTTTTTAGATGATAGCTGACAGCAGTTGCTGAGCTTGGATGCAATGATTGATGGTTATAATGTTAGATATCAAGCATGATTGGGCATGGTAAGTATTTCTTTGATAACCTCCAGTTATGTCACACCAAACCAGTACAGCCTCACAGGTATTCTTGATGAGAAAATCACCGCGCGCTACACACGATGTAACTCCTTCTATCAGCAAGTTAGGTCTTAGATTCTCCGCCCTTAGTTTAATGTTTGTCAGCTGCATAAGTTTTGCACAAACAGGAACCGTGAAGGATGCTGTACTAGAAGCGGTAGAGCACAATCCTGATGTACAAGCCAGTTGGCATGTATTTCAAGCCGCTGGGCAAGATGTGAAAGTTGCACGTTCTGGTTATTTACCAAAAGTTGATCTTTCAGCAACAGCAGGTAAGGCGCAACGCGATTACGATGGTCGCGATACCTACACCAGCAACCAAGCGCAGGTTTCTCTCACACAAAGTTTATTCGAAGGTTTTAAAACCTCTGGTGAGGTTGAGCGTTTTGATAGTGCGCGGTTAGTGCGCTACTACGAATTATTAAACACGGTTGAAATCACCGCCTTAGATGCTGTTAAAGCCTATGAGGACGTTAAACGCAATCGTGCATTGGTGGCACTGGCGCGTGATAACTATGCCAAGCATCGCGAGGTTTTTTCGCAGATTGAAGAGCGAGTGGCATCGGGTGTTGGGCGTCGTGTTGATCTCGAGCAGGTAGGCGGTCGTTTGGCGTTAGCGGAATCCAACTTATTAATCGAGGCCTCTAACTTACACGATGTAACGGCGCGTTATTTACGCGTGGTGGGTAAATTACCTGCTGATGATTTAGCACCCTCTAAATTGACCGATCAGCAATTGCCGGAAGATATTCGCAAAACACTCTTGTTAGCTTATCAAGGCAATCCCGGATTCCACGCGGCCATTAAAAATATCACTGCAGCGCAAGCCGCTGTGAAAGTAGAGCGCTCGGGGTATTACCCCAAAGCTGAATTACGTGCGCGTCAAGTAACCAGTCGCAATCAAAATGGTTTTGATGATCGAATAGATCCCAGCAATTATGGTGATGAAAGTGCCGTTGAACTGGCATTAACCTACAATCTTTACGCTGGCGGTGCTACTCGTGCATCAGTTCGTCGTTCACTAGAGCAAGTAAACGAAGCGAAAGATTTACGTGATCAAGCTTGTGTGGATTTACGCCAAAACACCCAGATTGCGTACAACGATTCGATGCGGATTAAAGAGCAGCTGGTATCTTTAGAGCAACATCGCCTTGCCAGTGATAAAGTACGTAAAGCCTACACCGAGCAATTCAACATCGGTCAGCGTACCTTGTTGGATTTGTTGGATGCTGAAAATGAATATTTCCAAGCCAGCCGTGCACTGGTGAGTGCGCAGAGTGATTTAGAAATTGCTTATGCACGTTCATTAGCTGCCATGGGCAAATTGCTTCCTGCGGTGGGTATTGTGCGTGAAGGTTTGAATTTATTGGATAACACACAAGTAGACGATTCATTGAATATCAATGAGTCTGCCTGTCCGGCTGATGCGCCAGTTGCTATGAGCCGCGATGATTTAATTCAGGAAATGATTCCACTCAGTGGCGATGCCTTGTTTGATGTTAATAGCTCAGAATTAAAATCATCATCTAGCCAAAAATTGGACGCACTCATTGCCAATATTAAAGCGACGGCGAATGTAGTGGACATTAAAATTGTTGGACACACGGATAATTCAGGTACAGATGCGCTCAATATTCCCTTGTCCAATGCACGCGCAAAACGTGTGCGTGATTATTTTGTGTTGAATGGTCTTGAATCTATTCCTATGACTGCGGAAGGTTATGGGGCGAGCCGCCCAGTGGCCGATAATGCAACGCCAGCGGGAAAGGCAGCGAACCGTCGCGTAGAAGTCACTGTTACCCGCAAACCCTAATTAGCTTAGTGGTTGGACATCACCGAGAGCGCATCAAATTCACAGGAGTTTGATGCGCTTTTTTGTTGTGCCAGCCATTTTTATTAAGCTGCCAATAGATTGCATAAGCAGAGTCTGACTTCTATAGTTAATGCGCTATGTAATTGTTTTAATTGCCGCAGCTATATCACATTTCTGTTGTACCGATCTGTTTAGCTCACTGCTCTTGGAGCCTCCTCAATGACATTAGATGTGCAATCTTCAACCGCCATGTTTGCTTCAAACACCGGGGTAGATTCCTTGTTGGAGTGTTTGCTGTTATTGGCGCGTGCACATCACATAAACATCACGGCTGAAACCCTCTTGGCTGGTTTGCCTTTGGAGGCTGGCGCGCTCTCGCCATCACTGTTTGCGCGTGCAGCAAAGCGAGCGGGTCTGAGCAGCAAAATTCATCGCCGTAGTCTTGTGCAGCTGAATAGTGACTTATTTCCTGCTGTTTTGCTGTTGGAAAATAATCAAGCCTGCTTGGTTGTTGCTTTCAGTAAAGCGAACAATCAATACAGTGTGGTATTTCCTGAGTTGGGTGATGCCATAGTCGATATAGCTAGCGATGCTCTTAATGAACGTTATACCGGTCATGTCATTTATGCGCGCCCTGAAGAGCGGTTCGATGCACGTGTAGCCGATATTACCAAACAACGTGAAGGTCATTGGTTTTGGAGTGTGTTAAGTGAGCATCGCCATTTGTACCGCGATGTATTACTGACGGCGTTATTGATTAATTTTTTTGCGCTCATATCACCCTTGTTTGTGATGAATGTATATGACCGCGTAGTGCCTAATCATGCGACCGATACCCTGTGGGTGTTGGCAATTGGTATGTTGATTGCGATGAGCGCAGATTTTGTGCTGCGTATGATGCGTTCTTGGTTTGTCGATTTAGCGGCAAGCCGTATTGATGTGACTTTGTCGGCAACCATTATGGAGCGAGTCTTGGGCATGAAATTATCGGAGCGCCCTGCATCCGTTGGTTCTTTTGCATCCGGCTTGCAATCGTTTGAATCTATTCGCAACTTCATTAGTTCTGCAACTATTTTGGCATTGGTCGATTTACCCTTTGTGTTGTTGTTTTGTGTCGTGGTGTTACTAATTTCTTGGCCATTAATTTTTCCGATTCTAGTTGGCGTCATTGTAGTCATTCTTTATACCGCAGCCGTACAACATAAAATGCATTTGCTTTCTGAAAACTCGATGCAGGCATCGGCACAACGTAACGCTACCTTGGTGGAAAGTTTAACTGGCATCGAAACCCTCAAAACATTAGGTGCAGAAGGCCGCATGCAAGCGATCTGGGAAAAGTCCACGTTACTGGTCTCCCGCGTAGGCGTAAAAATGCGGTTACTCTCAGGTTCAGTGACTACGAGCACCTTATGGATGCAACAGGCGGTGTCGGTTGTCATGATCATTGTGGGTGTTTATCAAATTATCGAAGGGAATTTAACACAAGGTGGTTTGATCGCCGCCTACATGTTGTCATCGCGCATCATGGCGCCTATTGCTCAAACAGCCGCACTGTTAATGCAATATCACAATGCGGCAACCGCATTACAATCGTTAACCTCGATTATGGAAAAACCTGTTGAGCGCCCAGCGAATGCTCAATGGATTAGTCGTCCGCGATTACAAGGTGCAATTGAATTTAAAAATGTGTCATTTAAATATCCACATGATGATCGCGAGGTGTTGCGCGGTGTGTCTTTTGTCATTCAGCCTGGTGAGCGCGTCGCCATTTTGGGGCGCAATGGTTCCGGTAAAACCACACTGGAAAAAATGATCGCTGGGTTGTACGAGCCTACCTCAGGCACTGTGCTGATTGATGGCATTGATATTCGTCAATTAGATCCTGCTGAATTACGCCGTAATATTGGCTATGTATCGCAAGATGTGAATTTATTTTTCGGTTCATTGCGCGACAATATTGCAATGAGCGCACCCAATGCGACAGATGAAGCAATTTTAGACGCTGTGCGCTTAAGCGGGCTCACTGAGTTTGTGAATTTACATCCTATGGGTTTGGCAATGCCGGTGGGAGAGCATGGTCAATTGTTATCGGGCGGGCAGCGTCAAAGTGTCAGTGTGGCGCGGGCGTTATTAAACGACCCGCCAGTGTTGTTAATGGATGAGCCGACGGGTGCTATGGATCACACCAGCGAAGAAGAATTCAAACGTAATATTACACAGTATGCGGCCAAAAAAACTCTCTTAGTGATTACGCATCGCACCTCATTATTGGAATTGGTTAATCGTATTATTGTGATTGATGCCGGAAAAATTGTCGCCGATGGTGCCAAAGAACAAGTGGTTGAGGCTTTACGTCAAGGCCGAATCGGGAGAGCGAATTAATGAGCGCATCTCTCAATAAAATCCCGAACAATAAGATTCCGAACAATAAAGTTTCGGTCGATAACATTTCAGAGGATAAGGCGTCACTGGATAAAATCTGGTTTGAAAAAATGGGTCGCTGGTTGGATAAATTGGGAATACCCGCCACGGCATTTATCGATAAAGCCTATGCTCGTTGGCTAGATCCGATTCATGAGCAACCTAAAGATTGGGTAACCGATGCAGATTGGGCAAGGTTGCAACAAGAGCCGGTGCGTGCGCGACTCTTATTGCGGGTCATGGCATTCATTATTGTGTTGCTTTTAGTGTGGGCTGCTTTTGCGCCACTGGATGAAGTTGCACGCGGCGAAGGTAAAGTCATTCCCTCATCACAATTACAAGTTATCCAATCTTTTGATGGTGGTGTTGTAGAAGAAGTGTTGGTGCGCGAAGGGCAGGTGGTGAATAAAGGTGATTTACTGTTGCGGATTGATCCTACGCGTTTTATTTCTAGCTTTCGTGAAAATCGTGCTGAATATTTGTCACTACAAGCGCGTGCTGCACGCTTGCAAGCCTTAACTTCAAATACGGAGTTTACTCTACCGCAACACTTTGCTGCAGAGGCGCCGGATATAGCGGCGCATGAAAGTAATTTATACCTGTCCAATCGCCAAGAGTTGGATGAACAATTGAGCATCGCGCGCAGCCAATTGAATCAACGCCAAGAAGAGTTAAACGAAGTGCGTGCGAAATTAACACAAGTCACGCGAGCTTTAGAGTTAACAACGCAAGAATTAAATGTGACTCGCCCTTTGTTGGCGAGCGGCGCTATTTCTGAAGTGGAAATTTTGCGCTTGGAAGGCGAAGTGTCAAATGCTAAAGGTGAACGCGAACAGGCGTTATCACAAGAGTCGCGCTTGGTGTTAGCGGTGAAAGAATCAGAAGGAAAATTGCGCGAAACCGAATTAATGGTAAGCAATAAGTGGCGTGCTGAATTATCGGAAGTATTGAGTAAAATTGCCTCTCTTTCGGAAAGTAGTACGGGTTTGGCGGATCGTATTAAGTATGCTGAAATTCGATCACCTGTGCGCGGCACTGTACAGCGAGTATTTACCAATACGGTAGGTGGAGTAGTTCAACCCGGTCATGAAGTGATAGAAATGGTGCCCTTAGATGACCAGCTAATTGTTGAGGCGAAAGTATCGCCAAAAGATATTGCGTTTCTACACCCTGGCCAACAAGCAATTGTAAAATTTACGGCCTATGATTTTGTGATTTACGGTGGTCTAGTGGGCACAGTGGAGCATATTAGTCCGGATACAATTACGGATGAAAAAGATCGCACCTTTTACATTGTACGAGTGCGCACGGATCGTGCAGGTTTTGATCCTAGCTTGCCAATAATGCCTGGCATGATGACGCAGGTGGATATTTTAACTGGCAAAAAAACCGTACTTTCTTATCTAATCAAGCCTGTGTTGCGGGCTAAACAAAATGCGTTAACCGAACGATGAGCGCACATTTTTTTATAGCGCCGGATGAGATTCTTTCGCCTCGCTGGCAACAAGCATTCGCACAGGCGCAGATTCTTGATCATGTGCCCGATCACTTAGCGACGACCGATGTGGTTTGGTTGTTGTTGCAAACGGAACAGAGTTTTGTCGATATTCAGCGGCTTAGTCATGGTGGTATAACGGTCATTGCAATGACCGCGATTGAAACTCCCCGTGAAGCGCGGCAAAGTTTGGAAGCGGGTGCCTCAGGTTATGTGCATTATTTAGCGGCGCCACAGCTGTTGCAGCAAATTGCACAGGGAATTGCTGCAGGCGGTTTATGGTTAGGCGCAGATTTGATGCGTCAATTAGTTTCAGCCAGTGCTCGCATTGTTCAACCAGACAGTTATAGCTCCGCTATGATGCAGACGAGCGGAATAGAAAAATCGACTATTGATATGTCATTGCTCAGTCTTCGCGAAAAAGCCGTTGCTGATTTGGTGGCGAAAGGTAAATCCAATAAGGAAGTGGCGCGTGAATTAGATATCACTGAGCGAACAGTGAAGGCACACTTAGGTGCCATTTTTGAAAAATTAAAAGTTCGTGATCGTTTGCAATTGGCGTTGGTATTGGCGGGTAAAGTTGGCGTATAACTAATCCAATTCAATGCTTGTTTAATTCTCATTCTCTTCCCTTTTTTTATTTAACTTACTCAATCATTCAGTGTGTGTATTCTTTTGTGTTGAAATGTGCGACAAATATTGTCGAGGTAATTTACAAATAAAAAGAATGATTTATCTCGATATAAAAAAATAAATATAAAATTCAAAGGGTTGAAAAAATAATACTGCTTGGTATGCGATTTGCTATTAGTGATGTGCCATGCAACCGCATGATCGCATTCACCTACACAGTATTTAATCAAGGAGAAATCTGATGAACATCAAAAAACTTTTAGGATCTGCAGCACTGTTAATTTCAAGTCAAGTTGCTTTGGCAGTTCCTTTTGAACCAACATTTTCTGATTACTCATTCCCAGGCACTCAATACACAGTAGATGCCGCGGCTAATGCGTTTTTCTCTACCAGTTACGGTATTACTATTGATAACGCTTATTTGTACAAAGATGGCCGCGATACCTTCGACGGTATCGGCGTATCAGTAGGTGAAGTACCCGAAATCGGCAGCCCACAAACCGGTACCGTTACTTTCTTGGATACCACCAATTTCGTATCTGTAGATTATTGGAGCATCCAAACCACCACTTACAGTGCTTATGATGCATTGAATAATCTGATTGACACTTTCACCGTAGGTGCAAATCAATTAGGTACTTATTTGTTCTCTACTCCAGGCCGTATCAGCTACCTGACATGGGCTTCTAATGGTGGCTTTGGTCAAATCACTGGTTTGCGTTATGACTATGATGGCGTGACTGATGGTGAAAATAACGATTTACCACCAACCAATGTTCCAGAGCCAAGCCCATTTGCACTCTTGGCGTTGATGTTGGCTGGTTTAGCTTTTATGCGTAGCAGAAAAGCCTAATTTGTATCGCTATAGAATGGCTTTGTAACAAAAGCTTCGTAAAAAACCCGATCTTGTATCGGGTTTTTTATTGCCCTCTGTATTTTCTCCCATACCCAGTCATTTTTTATTCTTTATTGTCCTTTAGTCCAATAGCCAAATACTCAGCAACGGCTAGACTTCGATCATTGCCCTAATTGTTGTTTGGGGCGCCAGTTCAATCAGACTTTCGGAGTCCTGTTATGAGTAATGCCGTTGCCACTGTTGCGTTTCTTCAAGGCCAAGCTTGGGCAAAAAGCCCTGATGGTAGTCTGCGTCCCTTAAGTGTGGGCAGTGTGTTGAATGATGATGAGGTGCTAGTCACTGCGCAAGGTTCGCGTGTCCAACTGGATACCGGCAACGGGGAGCCTATAGCGATCAACGGTGGACAAGAAGTGGCAATGAGTCGTGACTTCTCCAGTGATACGGCTACTTCCCCCGAAGAGGCTCTATTAACGGATGCCTCTGTACAGGAAGTATTGACGGTATTAGAGCAGGGTGGTGATCTAACAGAAGTGTTAGAGGAGACGGCGGCGGGGGGTAGTGGTGGTGAAGGCGGTGGGCATAGTTTTGTACAGCTCGTTCGAGTTGTTGAAGAAACCGATCCGCTGGCCTTTAAGTATGATCGCAGCGACTCAATCGCAAGCACGCAAGACGTTGATGACAAGGATCCTATCAATCGCGCGCCGTTAGTCACCGATCAGACGTTGGTTGGCGATGAAGATACAGCAATCACCGGCCAAATTATCGCCACGGATATCGAAGGAGATGAGCTTGGTTTCACCCTGAGTGCGCCTCCCGCGAATGGCATCCTCGTGCTTGATCCTCTGACCGGCGCCTTCACCTACACCCCCGCTGCCAACTACAACGGCGGTGATAGTTTTGTAGTCACAGTGACTGATTCACACGGCAATAGCAGTACCACGACTATTACGCTAAATGTGACGCCGGTGAATGATATCCCTGTTACCAGTGATCAAAATCTGATAACCGCCGAAGACATCGCCCTGAGTGGTCAAATAGTGGCGACTGATATAGAGGGTGATACTCTAACTTACACTGCTACAATTCAGCCCACCAATGGCATCCTCACTCTGGATACGGCCACTGGCGGATTTGTTTACACACCCAACCCCAACTACCACGGCAGTGATAGTTTTGTGGTAACGGTTAGCGATGGTAACGGAGGCACTACAACTAGCACTGTAACAGTGGGAATTACGCCCGTTAATGATGCTCCTGTCAGTAGTAATCAAGCCTTAACAACGCTGGAAGATATACCGCTCAATGGCCAAATAGTGGCGAGCGATTTGGATGGTGATTTACTCACCTACACGCCGACAACACAGCCTGCTCACGGTACGCTAATGCTTGATACAGCCACGGGTGCTTTTATTTACACACCTGCTGCCAATTACAACGGCGCTGATAGTTTTGTGGTCACCATCAGTGATGGACAGGGAGGCACAACGACCAGCACCATCAGTATCGGCATAACCCCCGTCAATGATCTACCAGTTACTACCAATCAAAACCTGATTACCAATGAAGACACAGCGCTCGCTGGTAAGGTTGTCGCCAGTGATGTCGATGGGGATACGTTGACCTATACCGCGACATCCTTGCCACTCAATGGCGTGCTGACTTTAGATGCGGTGACTGGCAATTTCATTTATACGCCGAACGCGAATTACCATGGTAGCGACAGCTTTGTAGTGGCAGTGAGTGATGGTCAGAGTGGCGTTGTCTTTAGCACAATTAATATTGGCATTACTCCTGTATCACCAGCGTTCGATGCTGTGAATGATGCGGTGAGTCTTAATGAAGATGGCAGTTTCACCGGTACAGTCGCCACCAATGATATGCTCGGTGAAACGCCCAGTAACTTTGCAGTAGTGACTGGCGTTACCCAAGGCACTTTAGTGTTCAACCCCAACGGCACTTATACCTATACACCGAATGCCAACTACAACGGCAGCGATAGCTTCACTTACAGCATCACCGACGCCGACGGTAATGTAGATACAGCAACAGTCACTATCATCATAAATCCAGTTGATGATTTGCCTGTAATTGGTGCCGGTACAGGCTCTGTTATTGAGGATACTCAACCAAGCGCCACAGGTACTATCACAGCAACTGATATAGATAATCCTGCACTAGCTTTTGTTGCATCTACTCAATCTGGAAATTATGGCAGCTTGGTACTGGGTGCTAACGGCGTGTGGACTTATACACTCGATGCACGTGCAGATGCATTAATTGCTGGCGAAGCAAAAACCGAAATCTTCACTGTAAATTTAACCGATGGTTCAACCACCACGGTCACCGTCAATATCGCCGGCACCGACGATGCTCCAGTGATTTCTGCAGGTTCTGGTTCCGTAGTAGAAGACACACAACCATCAACCGGTGGAACACTCACCGCAACTGATGCAGATAATTCTGCATTAGCATTTGTTGCTGCAACACAATCTGCAAATTATGGCAGCTTGGTGCTGGGCGCTAATGGCGTGTGGACTTACACACTTGATGCACGTGCTGATGCATTAATTGCTGGCGAAGCCAAAACCGAAACCTTCACCGTGAATTTAACCGATGGTTCAACCACCACGGTGACGGTAAATATTACGGGCGCCGATGATGCACCTGTGATTTCAGCAGGTTCAGGTTCTGTTGTTGAAGACACACAACCATCAACCGGTGGAACACTCACTGCAACTGATGCAGATAATGCGAGTTTGGCTTTTGTCGCTGCAACACAATCAGGAAATTACGGTAGCTTGGTATTGGGCGCTAATGGTGTGTGGACTTATACACTTGATACGCGTGCAGATGCATTAATTGCTGGCGAAGCAAAAACCGAAACCTTCACCGTGAATTTAACCGATGGTTCAACCACCACGGTGACTGTAAATATTACGGGCACCGACGATGCCCCGGTCATTTCTGCAGGTTCAGGTTCTGTTGTTGAAGACACTCAACCATCCACCGGTGGAACACTCACTGCAACTGATGCAGATAATGCGAGTTTGGCTTTTGTCGCTGCAACACAATCAGGAAATTACGGTAGCTTGGTATTGGGCGCTAATGGCGTATGGACTTATGCACTTGATTCACGTGCAGATGCATTAATTGCTGGTGAAGCAAAAACCGAAACCTTCACCGTGAATTTAACCGATGGTTCAACCACAACGGTCACCGTCAATATTACGGGCACTGATGATGCACCTGTGATTTCAGCAGGTTCTGGTTCTGTAGTGGAAGACACACAACCATCTACCGGTGGAACACTCACCGCAACTGATGCTGATAATTTATCACTCGCATTTGTTGCATCCACTCAATCTGGCAATTACGGAAGTTTAATTCTCGGTGCCAATGGCGTATGGACTTATGTACTTGATGCCCGTGCCGATGCATTAATCGCTGGCGAAGCAAAAACCGAAACCTTCACCGTGAATTTAACCGATGGTTCAACCACAACAGTGGCAGTAAATATTACGGGCACTGATGATGCACCTGTGATTTCTGCAGGATCAGGTTCTGTCGTAGAAGGCACACAACCATCAACCGGTGGAACACTCACCGCATCTGATGCAGATAATCCTGCATTAGCGTTTGTTGCATCTACTCAATCTGGCAATTACGGCAGCTTGGTATTGGGTGCTAATGGCGTGTGGACTTATACACTTGATGCACGTGCTGATGCATTAATCGCTGGTGAAGCAAAAACCGAAACCTTCACCGTGAATTTAACCGATGGTTCAACCACAACGGTGACAGTAAATATTACGGGCACTGATGATGCACCTGTGATTTCTGCAGGATCAGGTTCTGTCGTAGAAGACACACAACCATCAACAGGTGGAACACTCACTGCAACTGATGCAGATAATCCTGCATTAGCTTTTGTTGCATCTACTCAATCCGGCAATTACGGCAGCTTGGTACTGGGTGCTAATGGCGTGTGGACTTATACACTTGATGCACGCGCCGACGCATTAATTGCCGGTGAAGCAAAAACCGAAACTTTCACCGTGAATTTAACCGATGGTTCAACCACAACAGTGACGGTAAATATTACGGGCACTGATGATGCACCTGTGATTTCCGCAGGATCTGGTTCTGTTGTCGAAGACACACAACCATCTACCGGCGGCACGCTTACCGCAACCGATGCAGACAATGCGAGTTTGGCTTTTGTTGCATCTACTCAATCTGGCAATTACGGCAGCTTAATTCTCGGCGCTAATGGCGTTTGGACTTACACACTTGATGCACGTGCTGATGCATTAATCGCTGGTGAAG